>CENK01016084.1_pt1 | contig 12801 bp, 18 predicted proteins | sample 530191 | NCBI WGS metagenome assembly CENK01 (sample SAMEA2619686, study PRJEB7988) | marine metagenome | biome: marine biome (ENVO:00000447); feature: deep chlorophyll maximum layer (ENVO:xxxxxxxx); material: "saline water (ENVO:00002010), including plankton (ENVO:xxxxxxxx)" | depth 60 m | reverse complement strand
TCATAGTTGCTGAACTCGTATAGAGTGCTAATCTAAATGTGTTACCACCTGAGTTTTTAAAATTATGCACACCTTCCAAAAGTTCTTTTTTGAAAGAAGTACACATTGCTTGTGTAATAGCCATTACAGTCTCCTTATTATATTTGCTAAGTCTTTTTGACCTTGTTTTTCTAACTCATTACATACCGTGCAAACGTGGTTTTTTATTCCCTCATTTACATAGTATTGAATGATCCATTTACATCTATCTTTAAATGCGTGTGCCTGTGCTTTAACCATAGGATCAACATCATCACTTATAGATATTAGTTTATTTGTAGCCATTTCAGCTAACTCTTCAACAGTATGTCCTCTATTTTGAGTTGTAGTTACTCCTACATTACCTATTGATAATTCAAATTTGTCTGTCTGCATTATGGTTTATTTGGTTCTACTATGTCGTTAAATTCTGTCTGTGGGTCTTCTCTGCCGGTTATGCCATAGGGCACCATTTGTTGTTTTATAACCTCTGAGTATCTACAAACCTTCATTTTGTTATCTTCTATGTAGCTTACTACAGGGTCTTGCAACCTATGATAACCGTAAAGTTTATCTTTTATTTCTACATTTGCATCTAATAAATTTGACCTCAATGCTATAGAAACATCTATTTTTTGTTCCATACATTTAGCTAACCAAAACTCACAACAAGCTCTACCCATTTCAGCAAAGTAAACTAATTTTTTATAAGTAAAATCTGCACCATACATAGCCACAGAACCAACTTTATTCCAATAAGCAAAGGCTATTGCGTAAGCTACCGTATTATTTAAATATCCACATTCAGTATCATTTATTAATGCTTCTATTGGATATAACTCAATACTAGGAACTCTTTCATCTAACTCTACTGAATATATAGGACAAGTTAACTTAGGTAAAACTCTACGCATCAATTCAGTTTGATTACCTGCATCATCAGTATCAAAAAATCTTGTCATGGGGTCCATAGCAAAGACTCTATCCGGATTAGGTATAACTCCTGCCATAGCATTTATAGCCCATACTTCATCATATTTTTTACTATGTGCGGTAGCTATATGAAAATCTAATTGGCTTTCACCCATAGCAACTATAGCTATTTGTTTACCTTTAAGGTCTTTTATTGGTTTTTTTAACATTATCTGCTCCTTAATGTTTTACGACACAGGTATTTGTAAAGTGCCGTCTTTATATGTATCTGTAGTATTTCTACCTTCTGCTAAAACTTTTAGTCTGGCTAATGCTTTTTCGTATCTGTCATTATATAAATTCATTAAATCAGGCTCGCCTTTCATATACGTATATGCTTCTACTAAGGAACCATATAACAGGGCATTAGATGCGTTGGTTGATAACCAAGTTGAATCACTATCCGAACCTGCCGTTATAGAAGTAGGTCTATAAGTGTAGTGTAATTCAGATGTATAATCAGCATCTGGTGTTGGACCCACAATAAATGTGTCATTATCAAATAAAGAATAATGTTTTGGAGTCCCTTTAACTGTTGGATTTGGATAAGCTTCTCTTATAAAAGTTACATCTGTTCTAAGTAAATTAGTATGAGAATTAGAACTAATAATAGTTATATCTAGCGTATCTAAAAAATCAGAAGGTGTTCCTAAATATGGATTGCCATCAGTTAAACTACCTTGTACGGCTTTCCTGAACACAGGTAGACGTACCATTTTTAAAATTCTTTCTTCAGCTTGTTTTATTATCGTAGGTAAATCATTAACAAAAGTTGTTTCTGTATTTTGTAAATAATCTTGTATTGCTGTTTTTAATTCTGCGTATGTCATAGTTAACTCGTTGTTACTGTAAGCTTGCCTACTTTACCAAACATATCTAAACCTAAAGTTGATGAACCTAATTCTGTTATACCACCACCTATAGGATCAAATGCAGAAAATCTTCTACTAGAGGCTAATCCTCTATCAGGTCTGGGGTCTAATAAAGCTTGTGGATCATCAGTAGAATGTTTACCTAGTTGTAGTTGAGGTTGATCTACATCTAAACACTCACTACATACTTTATATCCTGTTCTTTTTTGATTAAATATTTCAAAAACTAAATCAGTATATGGATATTCAAATCCACACCGATCACAAAACGCTATAGCTTTTTTGCCAGACGCAAAACTACTCATTAATTTCTGCTTACAAAAGGAACAAATCTTACAGAAGCTTTTTCTCTATCCTCAGAAGAAGCTAATTGCCATTGTTCATCATACATAGCTTTTAATGCTAAAACCCTTTCTGCTTGATCTGAATGTTTTACAGATAAATAGTAAGCTAGTCCCGCAGTAGCACAAGGTAAAAATCTAGCAGGTAAATCCAAAGTATTAGAACCCGGTGAACCAACATCTTCAATTCTAGCTATCCTGTAATAAAACAATGTATAAGTTTCTACATCATCTGGAACAGGATATAAATTCACTACAGGTGCTGCTGTCTGTCTGTCTATATATATCTGTATTGGCAAGCCCTTTGAAAGTTTATTGGGTATAGCAGAGTAAGTAGAAACAGATATACGATTTAATCGTGTATCGCTTTGTGTACTTACATTACCTGAATTAGTTCTAATAGAATGTTCTATCAAGTCTATAGTATCAGACGGTAAAGTATACGAAGCAGTTCCTGCCGTTAAAGCTTGAGTTCCGCTTTCTACTGTCCATAAATTTATACCACGATTAGCCCACTCAAGAAACATGGTATTTAAGGAGCGTCTAGCACTCCTTAAATGATACCCAGAACGCATCTCTACTCCCGCCATATCAAAGGCTTCTTCTGCTAGTTCTGTAAAGTCTGGATTGAATGTAGCTGAACCGCTAGTTGCCATTTACACCCTGCCACCAAACTTTCTTTTGACCAAATCTTGATACATTTCTGGTCCTTTCATAGTTTTTTTGCCAGCTTTCATTTTCATCATAGCTTTGCCTTTGGTTTTTTTACCACCAGCCATTTTCATCATGGCTTTTCCTTTAGTACCTTTCATACTTTTCTCCGTTAATAATGTTTATGTGCCCAAATAACCACACTGTAAGAATCGCCATCGGTGTGACCTACTGTTGTTAACAGCAAGTCTCCATTGACTCCACTACCTGCATTATTTGGTATTCCTGATTTCCCTTCATTGCCCATAGAAAAATCCCAAGTATCTGTCCAGTCAGCAGGGGCTTGAAATATAAATTTATTGGTACTTGCGTTCCATAATAATTTAAATCCCATGCCAACGTTACTAAACCAGATACGTTGAATTGAGACACGACTACACGCCACGCCTGTTGTCGGGTTTGCATTTAAAGCAGACACATCAATTTTAGCAACGTCAGACTCACCTGTACCGTCACTAATATTAGTTATCTTGACAATTAAATTCTTGCCACCGTCTTCTATGGTCTGAGATGTTACTGCATCAGCCATTATAGACCTCCTTAAGCGTCAGCAAATGGAGTTACTACAGTACCGGAAGCAAGGTTAATACCTTCTACTGCATACTTAGCTGAAGCTATTGCTGTAACTTTAATGATTGTTCCAACTATTCCGCCTTTGGTAGTACCATTTAAAGTTATAACATCGTTACTAGCACCTGAGAAAAATGTTTTACCTGCTGCATCGCTTTTACCCATATACAGTCCACCAACGAACTTATCTGTTCCGTCAGTTAAAATGTCTAAGTCTGTAGCTGCTGTTTCTATTACAAAAGTAAAAGTAGCACCCAAGTTGTTAGTTTGATTAGGATCATCGTCCCTACCCGGAGCAGTTGCAACGATTGAAGGTAAAGTAAATTTACCATCTGCATCATTACAAGTAATAACCTTACCTGAGTGTGCTGCTACTGTAAGCGTAGTGTCTGCTGTTAGGCTGACTACTGTTGCGTTACCTGCTGAAATAAAACCAGCTAGTGATCTAACCGGTCCTGAAAAAGTTGATTTTGCCATAATTAAGTCTCCTTAATACTCTATCGTCTTGGCGAGTCTGCTAGGTCAGTCGATAGATTAAATAAAACCCTAGATTAAAACGAAAAAAAGGGCGATAGAATTAACTATCGCCCATTTTATCTTAGCTACTACCCGGTGATCCGTAGATTCCCATGTAGTCACTTACTCCAAATGAGTAACGCTCTCTAGCTTTATAACGAACATTTCCGGTGTCAAAATCACCGTCCATAGAAGTTTCTAAAGCTGTTCTTTGGAAGTGTTTCATTCCATTAGGAACATCAGTAATAATGAAGAAAGCATTGGAATCTGTTAAATAGTGATTAACAAAATATCCTTCTGGTATTGCCCCATTATTTCTTAGTGCGTTTATATCATTGTCAGAAGTTCCAACTCTGCCTTGAGTCTCTAAGAGTCTCGTAGCAGTAAATTGTAACGCTGATGGAATAATCAAACGTCTTGGTTTAGCAGCAACTAAAAGTCCACGTTCATCTTTAAATCCAGCAATATCAATTACTGCATTTTCTAATGAAGTTTCATTAAGGTCTGTTGCTGTTGCAGGACGGTTATTATTTTTACCGCCGTCAACCAAGGGGTGTCCATCACCACCAGTAACTCCGTCACCTGATGCAGTAAATAAATTTACTCCGTCACCAGATTGAAAAGAATTAGTAAAACCATTGTTTAATGGATTTACAGCTTTTACCTGTTTAGTGTAAGACATAGCCCTAGCTAGTGCTTTTGTATATCTAGCAGAAAGCGAATCATAAAGATTATCCTCCATCGCTTCTTCTGTGATACTAAAGCCCATTGCTATAGTTTCGTGATTATAACGTGCTGTGTAAGTTTCTTGTGCTGAATCATAACTGATTGCAGAACCTTCATTCTTAACAGGAGCAGCATCAAATCCACTCAACTTTACCTCTTCCTCGAAAGAACGATCTGAGTTTTCAGTTTCGTAGATAGCAGCGTGCTCATCGTCATAAGACGTATATTCATCGCCAAAGAGTGCATTCAATCCCGGAAGCAGCTCTTTAAGCATTTGTGCTCTTGAAATAGCCATTTATTTACTCCCTTTAAACACCTGTGGTGTTGTTGTATTGATGCCCTGCGTTAAATTTAACGATTACATCTGTGAAAGCGTCACCAACTGAGCTATCAGGACCATCAACAAAGTCGATGATTCTTAATGGAAGAGTAGCTGTTGTTGCTACGATAGTTGAACTATCGACTGCATTTTTGCTACGTCCAATGCTCGTTGAACCTGCGGTTTGGACTATTGAAACATTATTACCTATAGCTGTTTGAGCTAAAGAAGCGTCACCTTGCATTTTCATCAAAACGTCAGGATCATCTAATACATAAGCTTTTATATCACTAGCTACCGTTGAAGCTGGATAAAATTGTGAATATGTAGGTTGTTTAGTAGTCGGATCGGTATAAGAACATCCCATAAAAACACCTGTAGGTGTTAATGAGGTTGTTCCTGTATCTTTTTCTACTGTTCCAGCAGCGACTGTTTTTACAAAGTCACCGTAGAATATAGCGGTGCCATAGTTACTAGCGATACTCAAGTGTCTTACTTTTCCTGTAAAGGAACCGCTTGCACTGAGAGTACCAATAGGCTCTGCACCCATAGGAGTTGCCGTTGAAGACATAATTTTTCTCCGATTAAATTAAATAAAGCATAATTAATTACTTAATTATTGCCACCAAATTTAACCTTCGTAGTTCTTTCTGGTCTTAGTAAAGGCATACGAGGGTCATTTTCTCGTAGATAATTTCTATCAACACCATCCATTTGTTGCTGTGCCATGTCCTCATAGTATTTACTTCTTTGTCGCATTGTTTTTTCTGGTGCTTTGCATAAAAGCAAACCGCCTATTTCAATGTTACCTTTAGCAGCAAACTGTGAACCATAGTCTGATTGAATTTTTAATTCAGGGTGGTCTTCTGCTTTCACAGGGTCCCAACCTTCACGAAAACGTGTTGAAACGTTTATGTTGTCAGATTCTCCTAATATAGAAGTTCTAACCCATCTAAAAACCCAACCGTCTTGCGGTTCTGGTACTGGTAAAAGTGCTTGAGGTACAAAAGCATCGTCAGGACGAGTATCGTCTTTTCTTTCATCTACTTCTCTAGGTGCACGCTTATCGACTACAGATTCTTCTGTAGAATTATCTGTGTCGTTATCATATATATCAGACATTAAATTTTCTCCTTAATGAGTTCTTTAGCATATCTTTCTGGACTAATCCCAAGACGCTTTGCGAGAGCGACTTGAGTTGAAGTTAACTGCACTTTGCGGGGTTTGCTTCCATTATTGCGATTAGATGGAGCTACTACCGATTGTGTATTTCTGGGTGTCGCAGTTTCAGCAACTTTGTTGCCTTCTTCAGGTGTTTCCACCCCGAAATAATCAGGGAAACGAATACGCATACGCTTATCCACTTCCTCATAATACTGGTCAGACTGTGGCGATACACCTTCTTTAGTAACTAAAGTTTCGTGTATTCCATAAGCCAAAGCCGTCATTTCTTTTTGATCATCAGAACCAAACCATGAATTATTTTTCAACCAAGCAACTGCTTTAGGGTCTATAGTTTGTGGTTGTTGTGGTATAGGTTGTTGTTGAGTTACAGGCTGTTGCACAACTTGTTGTGCTCTTGCTTGCTCAACAGCTAAATGATCCTCTGCAACTTTCAACTCTGATTGAGCCTTCAACATATCATTAGTTGCATTAGTAATCTGTTCTGTATCACCTGACTCGTGTGCAGCCATGTGACTTCTTTTGGCTTGATCTAGTTGTGCTTCTGCTTTAGCTTTTACTTGCTGCATCAACGCATTTTCACCACGTTGAACTAAAGCTGATAATCTTCTGTTCTCTTCAGCTTGTTGTTTAGCAAAATTAACAGATTCCTCTCTTAATTTTTCAGCAGCTTCTTTAGCACGTCTTTCTTCGTGAAATTCGTATTTTAATTTACTAATACGTTTTTTTACACGCTCATCAACGCCATCTATTTCTTGTTCTATTTCAGCTTGATCTGTTTCTTTTTGTTCATCAGAACGAGGTGTTTTTCTGTCAGCCTCTGGTCTGTCGTCTATAATTTCTACATCAAACTCTTCAATAGCTTCTTCTGGAACCACTGTGTTTTTGATTCCTAAGAATTTATCTTCTTTGCTATGTGATTCTTCTTGAACTAATTCTTCTGTTTCTGCAACAGTTTCAAATTGTTCTTCTGCAAACTCTTCGTTTGTACTCATGCTTTTACCACTCCTCTTGGGTCTTCAACAACTGCTTCTACGCTGTCGTCATTGATTAATCGAAATTCTTTACCATGCACTAAAAATCTAGTGCCAGTATAAGAACGCATTATTATCCAGTCTCCTTCTTCGCAATAAGCACCGTTTGGAAAACGTTGTTTATCTTGATAGGCATCCGGACCTAATTTCATTACAAATCCACATATAGACCCGACTGATTCTCTTTCTACATAAGAAGATGCTTTGATTATGCCTCCTTCTGTTTTTTCTTCAGCTTCGGGCAATGCTATTAATATTCGATAACCAGAGGGTTCTGGTAATTGTTTTGCTACAGGTTCTTCTGTTTCTTCGTTTTCAGAACCTTTTAGGTTTTCTGCTGCTTCCATATTTTCCTTTACTGCACAGGTTAAGTACCTGAGAACTTTGCGTCTTTATGACGGTTCGCTTGACCTCTCTAATAAATCGAGTAAATCTCGCTCTGCTAATGCTAATCCAGCTATGACACCTGCCATATATCTGTAATCAGCAAAATCTTTGCAACTACCACCAGCCATAGCGTCTGTATGGTCGTTCATTTGTTCCCTGATCATATTGCGTAAAGCGTCAGGAAAGTTTTCTTCTATTATGCTGCTCATTTATCTTTATTTAGAATATCTGATGCAATCTTTTCGCCTATCTTTGCACCTTCTATTTTCTCCTTACTGCTTATTTCTGCTTCGTCTGTAGCAAGTCTTGCAGCTATGTTAGCACTTGTTATTCTTTCTTGTGAAGCTAATCGTTCTAATTCAGTTGCAGCAGTGACTTGTGATTTTTGTAAATCAGCAACAATTTTCTGTGCGTCTGTTTGCATTTTAGATTTAACTTGTGCTTCTCTAATATCCAATTCTCTTTCACGTTGTTGAATAACAGGGTCTTTTAATTTTTCTTGAACTTCTTTTTGTCTCTCTTCAGCAATATCTTTGTGTAAGACTCGCTGTGCTGCTTCAGATACTAACTGAGACAAACGTAATTCGATGTCTTCTGGTAGTGGCTCATCGGGTGGTGGAAGCGGCACACCGAGCTGTTCTTCTATTTCTTTTCTATATTGGAAAGCAATATGTTCTGTTACGTGTTCTGTAAATGCTCCTAATATAGCGTTAGCATTTTTACTCTGACCAATCATTTTTCTAATTTTTGGATCATCAGCCATAGCCATGTGAGTTGCTATATGGGCTTCATGGTCTTGATACATAAATGCTTTAACTGGTTTTTCATTAAGCATATTCATGTTTTCAGATACAGGGTTTGTAGGTTCTATATCTTCATCTAGTGGTACGATACTTTCAGGATCACGTATACCTAGTGTTTCGAGCATCTGTCTATGCAGTTCTGCCATGTTATACATCTGAGGAGACTGTTGAGCAAGCTGTAATGCTGCTTGATACTGCATAATTCTTTGTGCCGTTGTAGAAGCATTAGGATCAGACACTGGTATTACGTCTACTTCATCATCAAAGTCGCTAGAAAGCAGTTCTTGACCCTCTGTTAGGTACGGATATTCCGTTGGACCAAAATCTCTTATGATTCCTGAAAGAATTCTCAATTCTTTCTTCATTGAAGCGTGTATTCTAGCCTGTACAGACCCCATAACCTTCATAGAACGCTCTAAAATAGCTAAAGTTGTACCAACAGGGGCTTGATTGTTCATATCAGCCACTTTCATGTCAGCTACAGACGCAAATCTACGTCCTTCTTCTACTAAATTGTCTAATAATTGATATAAAACGCCTGAAGGCTCTTTATATGGTAAAAAAGTTATATTATCTCGTATTGCACCGCCCGGAACGTCCACATCTCTGAACTCACCCGGCATAATTGGCGTATCATCACCCTTAATTCTAAGTCCTCTGGACTTTAAACCACCCGGTAGGTTAGAAAGTGTGCCCGCATCCACTAATTGTCTTAATAAACTTGTAGCAGACTTAGCAATTCCACCAATTAAGTGAATTAAACCAAATCCATAGAAGCCTAATCCGGGTAAATATTGGTAATGAACAAAATGTTGTCGAGACATTTTTTGTTCATCTTGTTCATACCAATTTCTCCTTATAGAAAGGATTTTTCGAGACGAGAAATCTATTGTAACTATGTATGGAAGTGCTATTCCTGTGGACATACCATCTTTTAAATCAGGAAATTCCTCTAAATCGAGGTCTACCATCATTTCTAATAGTGTATGTCTATTGTCGTAGTCATAACTGGCACTGTCACCCGTTAATCTATTGTACTTTTCTTGTATATCAGTTAAATCTTCAGAAGGTGTATCTAACTCTATGTCTTTATAGAAACCATTTACTTGCAATTTCCTGACTTCATTAGAAGTTTTCTTCATTATGTGCGTAGCACGTTCGCAAGTTGTTAGATCAGCAGCACCATAACTCACTACAAAGTCTTCAGCAGGTACAAACATAGAACATGGTCTGTTCATGTTAGGGTCAAAATAAACTTTTCTAAAAGCTGAACCCGCTAAAGGTAAGTTAAACAGTAACTTTTCTGTTTCTGTGCGGTACTCAGTCATTTTATCCGTTAAAAGATAGTTTAAATAATCTTTTACACGAGAAGCTTGCTGTTCTTTTTCTCTAGTTATACTGCCAATTACCTGTGTTCTTACTGGTCCTTTGGGTGGAAACACTTCTGTAATAGCTTGTGCTTGAAATCTTACTACTGCTTCAGTTAATAATGGGTGAAATACACCACAGGCACCGTCCCAAGGTTGAGTTCTATCCTCAATCTTAAGTCCTAATTGATCTAACCCTTTAATGTAGGTCTCTTCCCAATCTGATCTGGACTCTTTATCGCTTAAATAGTTAGAAACTAATTCAGATGCTAGTTCATCTAAACTAGAATCCTCCATAAACTCAGCTAAGTTATCATTAAAATCATCTGTAAAGTCCACAGCATCAGGATCAAAGTCTATAAGCAGACCTCCATCTTCTGTTTCTATAGCTACCTCTTCAGGATTAGTGACCAAAATTTCTAATGGACTACTTTCCACTATAGCTTCAGGTGTCTTTAACGGATTTTCTGCCATTTATTTACCTAGATTTTTTCTTAATAACTTTGGGAGATTTTTTCTTAGGTGCAACACCGCCTACCCAAGCTTCATTGACATCTTTAGTTGATTTATCATCAGCTATAAATTTGCCTTCTTCATTTCTTGCTCTAGCAGGTTCTACAGTTTTAACCATTTCTACATCGTCTAGCTGTAGTTTTGTTACAGAAGTTACTTTGTTAGATACTTGATCTGTTTTTTCTACTGTCTTTCTAGTAAAGAAAGATGATACTTTTTCCCAAAAACTCATTTTTGCTCCTTTTAATAATATTCTGCTCTTGTGCCAATAAACTCTTCATCTTCTTCATCAGAATATAATGGTACAAATCCACCTTGGCGGAATCTCAACAATGCTTGTGTTGAAGCATCTACCAAGTCATCGTGCTCTCCACTAGGAAAAGCAGCGAATTCTTCTATGACCTCCTCAGAGAATCTCTTCTCTGGTGCCCATACTATACCTGATGCAAATAAATCAGCTACAGCGTTAACTCTTGCAATCTTATCGTTACCTCTACTTGGTGTGTACTCAGACACAGGTATACCCATTTGCCTTAGTTCAAAGATCAAAGGCATACCAGCAGCCTTACCTTCAACTATAAATGCGTCAGGTTGCCACTCTTTCCAATGGTCAAATGCTTTTCTTTTTAATTCAGGAAACTCCATCCTATCTTTAAAAGCATCTAGTAATATAACGTTAGGCTCTACAACACCAGTTCCTTCACTTTCATTGTAAAAAACTCCCCACGTAGTACAAGCTGAATAGTCTGCACGTTGGGTCTTTAAAAATGCTGTGTCCCAAGACTGTATAATAAACTCACAAGGAGGTGGTTCATTGTATTCCCAATTCTTCCACCACTCTCTTTTTACAATAGCACCCTCTTCTGAAGTAGGGTCTTGTTGATACTGTGCAGACCATTTAGATACCGGTAGTTCTGCTTTCAGTTTTTCTAATTCTTTTATATCCCAGAACTCTTGCCATAAACTTTTGCCTGAAGGCAAAATAGCAGGAAACTCTATTAGTTCCCAATCATCGACACCTTCTCTACTTTCTTGAGCCTTGAGTATTTGTCCTGTTAAATCTCTTTTGTGCCAACGTGTCATTACAATCACTATAGAACCGCCGGGTTGTAAACGCTGTCTTGGACCTGAAGTATAGTATTCGTAAACTCTATCAAACACTGAAGGGTCTCCGCTCTGTCCTTCTTGTTCTGAATGCGGGTCGTCTATGATTAAAACATCCGCACCTTTACCAGTTACCGCACCACCCACACCTATCGCAAAGTATTCACCGCCTTTGTTAGTATTCCAACGTCCGGCTGCTTTAGAGTCAGACTGTAGTGCTACATCTGGGAATACTTCTTTAAAATCTTCAGAGCCTACTAAGTTTCTAACCTTACGACCAAAGCCTACCGCTAATTCAGCCGTATGTGCGATCTGTATGATTTTCTTCTCAGGGTACTTACCTAAGTACCATGCCGGTAATAAGTAAGATGCAAACTCCGACTTAGTATGTCGGGGTGGCATATTGATTATTAATCTTTTTAATTCACCTTTAGCGACACGATCAAAAGCATCTGCCATCTTAGTATGGTGATACCCCTCTATGAAGGCTGACCATATATGTTTAACAAAAGGTAAGAAGTTATCATCACACTCTTGTCTGTTCTTAGATTGTTCGTACTCCTCCAATAAAGATAAAAACTTCTTCTGTTCACTAACAGGTAGTTGTTTAATTTTATCTAAGTATGGATTTGACAAGTTAGCCCCCCTAACATTTATAGATTTTTACGACTACTAGGAGAGCAATCATAAGATGTTGTTAAAGGGACTAGGTTGTATAATTTAATATTTTGGAGCGAAGTCGCCCAAGATTTTACACATATTAAACACCTTCTCATGTTCGTCAAGTGTTTTCTTCTAAATTATTCATACGACTTCTGAACGCTTCCATGTCCCGCAGCCACTCCTTTTTCATATCTGCTGTAGTCATGTCCTCGCTCGCAATTTTTTTTTCTACCACTATGTCCGCCTTTTGTTCGGGCGGGGCAGTCTTATGTATCACTTTAGGCTTAACAGGTTCTGGTATTACTTCTTTCTTCTCAGCTAAAGGAGAGTTTCTAGTAGACATAATAGTACGCCAGCGTTTAGGTTGCATAGTGATCCATCCGTCCTCATGGAGGCGTTTTACGATAGCATGAATGGTAGACCTAGAGCTAACCCCAACTCGGCTCGCTATGGCTTCTAATGACGGTCCACAATGATTTTCCGCCCAATAGTCTTCTATTGCCTCTAGTACTAACAGTTGTCTTGGTGTCATATCATCATACTCACAGCGAAGATAAGTACAAAGGTTACTGCTATTATCTTTATCTCATCTTTGTTATACATATATACCCCTATTCTCCGGTACCTTGAACGTTTCCCATACATTATACGAATATTAATAGTATATATGCAAGCCCAACGAAAAAAAGAAGGGGGGGGTGTC
>CENK01034049.1_pt1 | contig 13012 bp, 30 predicted proteins | sample 530191 | NCBI WGS metagenome assembly CENK01 (sample SAMEA2619686, study PRJEB7988) | marine metagenome | biome: marine biome (ENVO:00000447); feature: deep chlorophyll maximum layer (ENVO:xxxxxxxx); material: "saline water (ENVO:00002010), including plankton (ENVO:xxxxxxxx)" | depth 60 m | reverse complement strand
CTATCGTATGACGAGTTTAAGTTGTATGGCTACGGCATAGTGATGGAAGGTCTGCCGAATAGCCTCTATAGAGTCTACTGGTTTAAAGAAAAATCCACTGAAATAGAGACGACCTTCGACATTCTGCCCGCTGAGTTGCCGGAAGGCTGGATGCAAAGCTCACACGAGACACATGTCGAGAACACGTGAATCTTCAGCATCGATAGCAGTCGGTGATTTAGTCGTGTTAAAACACGATTATTTCCGGCAAGTAGGCTACGGAATAGTATTGCATCCCAGCATTATGCCCCACAGGTGCTCGGTGTACTGGATAGGGCTGGACATGACCCTGGTAGAATTCTACAACGATTTAGAAAAGCCACCTTGCGGTCCCCACGCGCGGGCGTTATAATACGGGTGTAAGCCAAATAATTTCTTTGGAGGCACTGTGACGTGGAAAACTTTTTTAATTGCATTCTCGGTAGGCTGTGCGGGCGACATTGCCCATTATGATAGTGCAGAACCGCTGTATCCTATCGAGGAATGGACGTGTTCTCACAATGAGTCCCGTTTTTCCGCCCATGTGGAGGCATCTACCATTGATTTGGAAGAGTGGTCGGCAATAGACTTCTTTATTCATGACCATGATAGCAGCTATAGCTTGCCAATGAAGAAGCACGAAGATGGCTCCTGGCGAACCTACGGGAATATCTATGAGCTTGACTGCAATTCTGATAACTTGGGTACCTCCTGGGTCTACTACGAATTGTAATGTTTAATGTGTTTTGAGAATGCGCCTGTAGTGGTGGTTTTGACGATGCGGAGGTGGAAACTTTTAGCGCAAGAAAAAGTTGCGGAAAAATAGGCGGCAAAGCAAGATAATTTTTTTGCGCGTTTTGGTTACGGGCATAGGGGTTTGCGGACTATTTAAGTGTGCTCCCGTTGTTATGTGTGTGGGAGTTTATAAAGGAACTCTCACAACATGTTTAAACTAAAATCTATTTTATTCGCTCTCGTTTTTGCCTTGGGTGGTGTCGCTTATGCTAAAGACGCCAACTCTGGACCGCTCACTAACCAAACTGTGTCCATAATCGTATCCGACGCAAGCATGTCCATGACTGAACGCAAGGTTCGTGATGCGGCTGTTCGTGTGTTTACTGCGGGGGGCGGACATGGTTCTGGCTCTTACATCAAGCATAAGGACTTTTATTTTGTTTTGACGGCTCAGCACGTAGCAGATGGTGCTCTTTATTCTGATTACAGAGTGAAGAAGGGCTCAGAAATCAAGAAGGCAATCCTTGTTTGGTCTGATAAAACAGCCGACATCGCTGTTCTTGCTCTAACAAGCGAGTTTGAGACCATTTCTCCAATGGCTTTCAAGACAACATCTGACATTCCTGAGGTAGGAACGGAGATTTCTTACTCTGGTTACCCCTCAAGGCACCAATTGATGTCTATTCGTGGTAGAGTTGCTGGTTATGAGCAGAAAATTGGGGCGGGGACGCAGATAATGCTTCACACCTACGGGTGGTTTGGCTGCTCTGGTTCTGTGATCTACAATAAAAAAGAAGAAATCATTGGAGTTTTGTGGGGAGTTGATGTAGAATACTACCCTGGCATGGCTGTTGTCGAAGAGATGGTCTGGGTTATCCCAGTTCAGAAACTAAAAGTAGACGAAGTTGTGGAAAACACATGCAAAATAAAAGGAATGAAGCAACAATTGTCCCGCTTCTGTAGGAAGTGAATTGAAGCTACTAATTGAAAATTGGAGAAAGTTTGTCAACGAAGGCGTGAATTCTAATTTCACTGTCTCGATGGACCCTCAAGACTTTTTGACCCTAACTTATCAGGACGATGCCGACATTGAAGGCAGATCCGACTACATTCTTGGAATGCCGGGCGGATTTGATAAGACAAAAGCCGGCAAATTGTCTCTTGTTATCAAGAAATGCTGGGATGATGGCGTAGATAAGGTTATTTCCCACGCTGGACGTGCTCGCTCTATGGCTGCTATGAAGTCTGGGGTGAAGCAGATGCCAGTAATCTTGACTTTTGTTAACTGCGACGAGAAGCCCGTGCGCGGAATGCCAAGTCTGAATTTTATTTCTGATAGATTGGAAGGTCAATTTGATAATTCTTCTATCTCAGTAGATAAGATAGGCAAATACGAATCCCAAAGGGCTCTTGATCTTGGCACAAGAACAGAAATGTCAACAGGAGAACTGTTAAAAACCCTACGAATCACTTTTCTAGAGAAAGCTACAAATGATTATAGAATGGCTGATTTTGTTTCGGACCTAAATAAAGAATATAATTTTATGCTCTCAGGCGAACCCGAACAGGTGAAGGTTATGGTAAAAGATGGACTGCGCTTTCCGGGGTTTGAGTCGGATCCTCCCGAAGATTCCAATGTAAAGGTGTTAAATAAAGAATAACAATGAAACTACTGCTTGAAAATTGGCGCGCTTATCTGGATGAAGAGCAGATAAACGAAAAAATGATGCTGAAACCCGGTCCGCAGGGCTGGGATCTCTACGCACAGTTGGTTGGCGATGCCTATTTGGCTGCTCCCAAGTTTGAACAGAGGGCAGTCCCGCATTTTCAAGCTATGACACCCTTTCTGGAAAAAATGTTTAAGAGGATCTCAAGCAGAGTAGACATAGAATTCGTTGATTACCACCCCTATAACACAGCAGCAGAGCTAAGAGATGCAGTAAACAGCACTGGAAAGATGAAAGTTGCTACAATTGACGCCGAACATGATGTGTTTGACGAAATTACGAACGCAAAATTCAGAGCGGTCCACGATTACATGTCCCACATTCAGGCAATCGGCTCACGAGGAACCGAATTTGATTTGAGAGGGGAACTTGCCTCTTATAATGCTCACCTCAAAACAATGCCACAGGAGTCTATTCCTGCCTTATTTACCGAGATTGTCGGACAGACTTGTGCTTACCACGCTGGTGGCGGCACTTTCGCAGAACAGAAGATCTGTCTATTAGATGGCTTTGATTACATCAATCTTGGTGTTGTCGAAGGCTATGACATAGTTAATAAGGAATTGGTAAAGAAATGAAACTACTACTTGAAAATTGGCGAAAGTTCTTGACTGAAAATGAGGCGGCTTACTTCCCTTGGCTAGAAGAATTAGAAGCGCAAGGTGGAGAAGCCCTTATGGGTCCTGATTTTCAACAAGCAGGCTCAGGAGCATTCCGTGTTGTCTTCAAGCCAAAAGGAGATGAGGACCATGTCATCAAGCTATCGAAAGATCCTCGCAACAATTGGATGAACAAGATAGAGTCCGAAACAGCCAATTCTTACCCCGATTTGTTTCCAAAGACATTTGCTCATGCTGATGATTGGGAATGGATTGTCCAAGAGGCTGTCGAAGTGCTGACCCGAAGAAACGAGCAGCAAATGCGTGTTATGTTGCAGAAGACTTTTCCAAACATCTATGTTGTCTTCAAGGGTGCAACTCTAAAAGATCATGAGCTTTCTGGCTTATGGAGCGACATTGTTGATGCAGCAAGGGGTCCTTACGCAACAAAAGACCAGAAGATTTTTGATTTTGGAATAAAGAACGAAAAAGCCTTCATCCAGCTTGCTTCAGCTATCTCTAAATTTAAGATAGACAGCGAAGATCTGGGTTATGGCAACATAGGAATAAATGAACAAGGACAATTAAGGATCTTAGATGCCTCTGTGCTTCTCAGACCAAAGGAATAATTATGAAACTACTACTTGAAAATTGGCGTCAATTTATGAATGAGGATGTGCGAGTCACATTTAAAAAAGCAATTGATTTGGTCTGCCCCCCAGCAACACAGGACTTGGAACTTAACACGAAGAACCGTGATTCCGCAATTCATGCTGAACACATTCAGTACGGTCCTCTGAATGTCGGAATGCCCGGTGACTACTGGGAAGAAATCGCCGACTACTGGAACACAACTGAAGAGGCAGCCGAAGCTTCTAACTGTGGGGTTTGCACTGCTTTTGACATTTCTCCTAGAATGTTGGAATGCATGCCCGGCGAAACATCCGATGAAGACGGTGTTCTCGGCTATTGCTGGATGCATAACTTCAAGTGTCACTCTGCGCGTGCTTGTAGAACTTGGGCAAAGGGTGGACCCATAGAGGAAGATTCAGTTTCTGCTGATTGGCAGGAGCGCTCAAACATAGGTAAAGAGAATGAAACTACTGATTGAAAACTGGCGTAAGTTCTTGGCTGAAGAAGAAGTTCTAGTTGAGAAATGCTGGGACGGCTACAGACAAGCTGGGCTTAAAAAGAAAGGTGACCGAATGGTCCCCAACTGTGTCCCAATTGGTGGAAAGAAAGACGAAGCAATGGAGATAAATGAAGAGCAAGGTCAATACATCGGCACTATTGACGATGTGGGCTCTGACCTTTATCGCATCTCCAAGCGCTATGGAGACAAGGGCGACAATTATGAACGATTTCAGAAGGGAGCCAAGGTCATAAGGTCCCGTAACACGTCCGCAGATGACCAGCAGCCCTATCTAAATTCTGATGGAGACCCAGAGCATAGGATTTATTTTTTCGGCTCTGGAGACGACGCTAAGGCTGCTATGATGTCCGACACACAAGAGTTGGAAGCAATCGTCGGCGACTTTTCTGACGCAGACAAGGAAAAAGGCATCAATGAGAATTTGTTGTTAGTCCGCATTTCGATGAACCAAGTTCCAAAAGAGGTTGAATTCTTCACCGATTACGAATTGGAAGGAACTCCCTACGATGCTATTTATGGTGCGTACCCAGATGGTCGGGCTTGGACTCTCGCCCCCAAATCAAATGACATTCAGTTAGCGACCGATCTACTTAACTATGAAGAGGACGATTACTATGAAGATTACTAAAGAAAGACTAAAGCAAATTATCAAGGAAGAGCTTGAGAATGTTATGGAAGTTGAGCGCGCGTGGTGCGTTGGCTTTGAAAAAGACGGCAAAATGCACCACGAACAGGTCAATGCTGACGCTGGTGGAGTTGCCGAGAGAAAAATAAAAAAGAAGCACGATGTGGGCGATGCCGCAATCAAGAGCACCAAAGAAGGTAAGTGTCCTCGATGAAAATTACAAAGACAAGACTAAGGCAGATCATCAAGGAAGAACTCACCCGTCAAGACAAAGCCGATGTTAAGAAGATGGTCCAAGACGAACTTGGCAAGCTCCTTAAGAAGAAGGATGCTAAGGACCAAGTGGGCGAGATCGTAAAGAAGATTATGAAGAAGCTTTACAAGGATCTGTCACTAGAACACCCCTACATCATTGACAGGATTAAGATCTGAGGTTAAATTAAGGCTGTGAGAGAGGACAACATCGATCCCTTCGCAGCCCAGTTTCCACAGGCAACTGTTGATGAGTGGGTTTATTATCCTAAAACCAAATTATGTGGACTAGTTATTGGTGTTGACAACCAAACTGGTTTCATGCAGGTTCATTGTTTCGAAACTATGGATCTAAGATGGCTAACCATTTATAATTTTGGTCAATATTTGGTTTTATGAATGAAGGTGATCTAGTTAGACTCAAAACACGGTATCCAATTTGGTTATATTCTTATGGTCTCTCTGACGGAGACTTCGGAATTATAACCAAAATTGGCGAAGAAGAGGTGGTGGTCTACTGGCTAAAAATCAGAAGACTGTGTTCTGTAAAACCAAATCTCATTGAAGTTGTTCAATAGGAGAACATAATGAAAGACAAATTTATTATTGGATTGTTTATGGTGAGTGCCTGCTTGACAGCGCTCTCGCTCCACTACAGGCTTAACTCAATCAACACAGAAGTGAAAAGAGTTCACGTAGAATCAATTGTTTCTTCTGGAAAGGCAATTTATTTGCCTGGAAGTGTGTGCGTGTTAAAAGCCACTTCTGAGATCGATGTAAGCAAAATGCGCGAATTTGCGGCTGCCTGCATCAACTCACATCAAGAATGGTTGCTAATCAACAACGGCAAAACTAATTACAGTGATGCCACTGAGAAAACACAGCCCTAGTGATTTAAAAGCTGGAATTTTAATCCAAGATATCCAAACAGGAGATCTCGCCCTGTTAATCAAAAGGGTTGACTTATTTGAGTTTGTCGAAGACGAACAGCCTTTGTGGATTTGGGAAATAACTTGGACAGGTCCAGCCACAGATTCCTATAATCGACACATGCCTTTTATTGAAGAGGCGGTGCTGGGTCTCCTAGACGGTGGTGTCTGGGAAATAAAAGGCGATGACGGACATTAGTGACTTGCGTGATGCCGCTTCACATGTTATCTTACGTGTGGGTGACATGATTTATGATGTCCGCACTAAATCACGAGGGTTTCTACGCAAACGAGAAAGAAGAATAGACATCGTGGAAGATGACATCTTCATTTGGTGGATCACTTGGTTTTCTCAGGACCAAGACACCGGGTTCAACAACGTTGAATACATTGAAGAAGAAGGTCTCAAGATGTCGATTATAATAGGACTCGTAGAAATCAACAGCATCAAACAAGGAGAATAAGATGCCCAACTGGAATGTTTACAAGGTGTTTGCTAGCGGCAAAAGGGCTAAAAGTCCTTACACAACTTTCGAAGCTGACAAGGCTCAGCATTTTTTTGAAAACATTCTTCCCACGCTCACACCAAAGCTGAAGAAGTCTAGCTGGGTCATTCTTGATGTAGAGGCATCACAGGAGCGCCCAGAAGGTGGCACGATGACCGAAGAGGACTTGGTTACAAAAAAGCGTAATCGCTTTCTAACTGGCATCGCCGTAGAAAAATTCCCAGACATCGCTGATAAGGGCGTCTCCACCTGTCTTATGATGAATGAGGGGACAGATTGGAAATGGGCTTGGTGCTTGGCTGAAGGGGCTACCCATAAGTTTATTGGCTTCTTGTCTGAAAAGTTTGACACTAGAAAGGAGGCTGTTGCGTGGATAGAGGAGGTTGGCACTTAGCCCACAAAATAGGAGACCTAATAAAAGTGGTGGAAAGAACTACAATAAACCTTCATAATGTAACCACAGAAATTGGTGATTTGGGAGTTGTTGTAAGTTGCCCAAAAGAAACAAGAGGAATCTTGTTTGTTGAAGTCTACATGGTTAGGACAGGCACAGTGCGATGGTTCTCGCCACAAGAAATAGATATAATTTCCAACATAGACGAGTAGCTCTCTATTTATTAATAGAGGGTTTTCGCAATGAAGCAGACCAATAGTTTTGTCGATTCCATGTCTCTGACATGTGTTTTGATAAACATTGGTCTGTTCTTATTTGCGTGCTGGTCTGGCTATTTACAAATACAACTACTAGCACTATTTAATGTTGCTTGTTTTTTATTGTATTTTCTTATACTGGGGCGTAAATAATGTATCAAAAATTTTGGAACCAGTTCTTGGTTGAGCAAGATGAGCTTGCTAGACCCACATTTAATGTAAGTGATGTCGCGTCTACAAGACCAGAGCCCGCACCAACACGTTCTTATCCATCTCCCTACACCACAGGTGTTGGGGCTTATTTGCTTTCCAAGGGTTATGATCTAGACAGCAAACTTGGTGGTGGCTTCGATGGAGAGGTCTACGCAGCGATAAATAAAAAAACAGGACAGAAGGTTGCTGTAAAATTTGTGCCCAGAACAACAATGGGCGACATGAATAGAGAGGCAGAAAATTATAAATTTATCAAAGACAATCGCGCCGCACTAGGCAAATACGCTAAGCATTTTCCTGTTGTCTACTCTTCAACGATAGAGGAAGTTCCTTTAAAAAGGGAGCCAATTGGTGGAAGAAAAATGGAAAACGCTGTAATCTTCATGGAAGAATTAGAGCCATTGCCAGACGTTGTCGCTAGAAGTCTATTTCCAGCCAGTGGACACGGAGAGAAGACAACAAGAGCCAGAGAGCTAAGGGATGAAAAACTGTTATCCAACCCCAATCTTGTAGAAAATCTCTTATCCTTGGTTTTTACAAGTTTAGAAAACTCTAATGCTTGGCTTCCTACCATAACTGTTGACATGGAGCTTGAAGTAATTCCAAAAGTTGTAGAAGAATTTTTTACTTCCAATAAGTCTTTCGACACGCCTGCTGTTGAGCGTCAAATCTCGATAACCAAAAAAGGCAAAAGGCTTATGTCTGTGTTTATTCATTTTTTGTTTGAGTCAATGGAAGAAAATGCTAAGGATGACGCAGAGAAGTCATTACTCATCGACTACCAGCAGAACATAAAGCAAACATTGATGAACATGTTCTTGAAAGCTTACGCAAGATCTTTGGTTTCCGGTGGCGCCGGAGGCGCATTAAAGTCTTACTCAACTCTACAGGGAATGGATCAGTATCCACTCGCAAAGTCTGAGTTGGAAGGCGAATTTCCAGAGACAACAGGCATTCGCGCTGCTATGGAAGAGCTTGGCATGATCGGTCTAAAGCCCTTTGATGTTCACATGGGTAATGTTATGATGCGCCCCAGAACAAATGAGATTGTAATTGTTGATCTTGGAAGATTCAAAAAGTGAAGGAGATTATAAACGAATGGAGGCAATTTATGACAGAGCGTAATAATAGAGAAGTTGGTTCTTGCGTAATTATAGATAATAAAGATAGAGTCTTAGTGCTCTTGAGGGGAAGCACTGATCCCTGGAAGCCGGGTTGGTGGGATTTGCCGGGCGGTCATCTTGATGGAAATGAAACTCCAATCGAAGGAGCTATCAGAGAAACCATCGAAGAGTGCGGATTGACTGTCAGGAATCTACAAAAGGTAGCAGTAAGACCAATGGGGCGCATTGTAAAATACTTTTTTGCTACTCGTGATTATGATGGCGTGATTTCTCTAAATCCAAATCCAGAAACCGGAGTTATTGAACACGACGAGTTTAAATGGATGTCATTAGAAGAGCTTTCGGACATTCAGAAGTCAATTGTCCCACTTTCAGTAGTAAGGGGAGCCATGAATCTTGTATGAATATAAAGCGATATGCGAAAGAGTCGTCGATGGAGACACAATCGATGCTCGTGTCGATCTTGGATTTAAAATGTGGACACATATCCGAATCCGTCTCTATGAAATAGACGCCCCAGAGTCTAGAACCAGAGATTTAAATGAAAAAGCTAAAGGTCTTAGGTCAAAGGCTTATCTCAAAACAATAATGGACTCCTGCGGCGGCAAATTCACACTTAAGTCTCACGGAGTTGGGAAGTTTGGAAGATGCTTAGGCACTATTTATGTCCATGGCGAAAACATCAATGAAAGATTGATTACCGAAGGGTACGCCAAGAGGTACGAAAAATGATTTTTTTATTTATTCTCGCGATTAGCGCGATGGCAGAAGAGCCAAGGGAGCCAGAAGACAAGTCTGCGGACATTTATCGAAGCTATTGTGTAAGCTGCCACGGTGAAAACGTAGAAAAAATTCCCCTTAACCCCGAAAGCACTGCCGAACAAAGAATTGTGGCTGTAAGCTTGGGGGTTTCTAGCATGCCACCTTATAATTGGATGTTGGGAGATGAGGAAGTCAAGAGGGTGATCAAGTTCATGGAGCAGTTACAGGCAAATGGGCGAATAGAAGACCCCCAGGCACCATAAAAATGCTTTAAAAAGCTTTCCCGTCACCTACATCGCTTTATTTTTTTATAACAACAAGGGGCATTTGAGGGCTACATTTTGTGATCTATCTAAAAAAGCACAAATAGACCAAACAGCCGTCAGAATCGGCAAGAAACACCATCATGAGAGGCGACAACAAAGAAACTGAAAGGCAACTTGACTATTTAAGAATGTATGGAGGGCTTTACAATGCCTGAAAATTATAATCAACTCGTTTTAGCACAACTACAATCACTCTCACAGGCTATCGAAGCCCTCCGTGGCGATCTGCAACTGGTTCGTCAAGAGATTACTGAGATAAAAGCCAAAGAAGACAAGGTCGTCGAGCTTCGTGAATGGAAACAGAAGGTAGATGAGGTCGCATCCCCTACTCAACTGGCTAAATTCGTGCAAGACATCCAAGATTTAAACAATTTCAAGACAAAAGCAGTCACAATCTTTGCCGTAGTGCAGTTTGCTATGGGTGCTGTGCTGTTTGCGATGAATTTCATTAGTTGACAAATTTAATAATAATGTTAAATTAAACACATAGGAGCCATTATGATTGAATTAGGCGATTATGTAGCACAAATGCACCCATGTGAAACCATGTCTTTAAAGAAAGGTGTTGTGGTGGGTTCTTGCAAAGAGTCTTTTACCATTCAATGGCTCTCATATAACAAGGATTTTTGGATGGAGTTCGAAGGCGAACAGTTTAAAGAGCTTAATGACCGCTATTTACTAACAAAGATGTCTTATCATCGAACCAATTACAATGTAGACATTGCGGTTTTAAGTAAAGCAGGTGAAAATGGCGTGGGATGAACTTGATACTGACAGGATAGAACAAATTGTTCGACAAATTAGCGGCAAAAAGCTAGATAAGTCGAAAAAATTGGTCTCACCGGCTATGATCAAGGGTACCGGCATCGTTTATCTGTGGGCTCCTACAAAGAAGACACTCCTGAAGGTCAACAGGGGCGTCAGAGTCTATGTTGTTAGTTATGATATGGACGAAAAAGACAGAATTTTGGTCTATGATGGCTACAATCTTCTTGCAATCCATCCCGATGAAATAGAAGAGATAGGATTTAATTAAAATGATACTTCAAATCACAAAATTTTCAAAAACTTTGCTAACAATATTGATATTTTGGGTATTTTATGCCGCTTTTGGTTTTGAGATCACTGTTGTGACGCTAATGGCAGCTATTTTAGGCAATTTTTGGCAAAACACTGGCTTATTAGTGTAAAAAACACTTTTTTGATCGCTACTTACACCTGAATAATGGAAGAAAAGAACAATTTCGGTGAAATAGCATCAAAAAACATCAAAATTGGTGACATTGTAGCTTGGTCCAAGTGGAATTCGCAAGAATCTGAGTGGAAACAGCTACTTGGAGTCGTTCTAGAGGTCAAAAACACCATTTTATCCAATAGGATGGTGTGCGTTACTATGGTAATGCCCCTAAAAGAGCCCAAAATACCCATAGAATTGTTCACTTTTTCCCTCAAACTAGTCTCTTCGGGGAGCAAAAAAGGGGTATAAAATGGATGTAATCGACCACATAGCAATAAAGGTAAGTGATTTAGAAGAAGCAGAGTCTTGGTATACCGAGCAATTAAATGGTGAAGTGTCCTTTCGAGACCACAAGTATGTAAGATTGAAGCTTGGAAACACCAACATTGCTCTTATAGACGAGAAATACTACCCGCATGCTCACATAGGCATTATTGTGGAGAAAAAAGAAGACCTCCCGGTAGGTGACGAAAGGGTAGAGCACCGCGATGGCACCATTGGAGTCTACGTCAAAGACCCATTTGGGAACTATATAGAATATATTTGGTATTCTCAAGACCAAAGTGAGACGTTCCTCAAATGAAAGATACGCTTAAGCCCCTAATGGACCAGTTTATGCCCTTCGCCCAAAAGCGAATGGGTTTCCATAAGCCACCACGCATCTTCTTGCGTGACGACCCCCAAAATGCGCAGAACCCACTGGGCAAGACCGCGTACTACGACCCAGAGCAAATGTCGGTGACCCTTTACATCAGTGGGCGTCACCCAAAGGATGTTATGCGTTCACTATCACACGAGTTGGTTCACCACACTCAGAACTGTAATGGCGAGTTTGATGGTGCCTCTGAAATGGGTGAAGGCTACGCTCAAAAAGACGAACACTTGCGTGAAATGGAACGGCAGGCTTACGAGCAGGGCAATTTGTGCTTTCGCGACTGGGAAGATAGCATAAAGAACACTATTTACAATGAATCTTTGCAAAAAGGAGCAAAAAAGAAAATGTCTATAAAAGATTGGAAGAACAATGAGTTAAAAACTCTACTATCAGAACAGTGGGGATTTTCTTTTAATCTCCTCAACGAATCTCAGGAAGAAGTTGTCGAAGAGGCAGCCGAGGACGAAACTCTTAACGAAGAGGAAGAAGAGCTTGACGAAGTAGCGGCGTCTTCTGGTCGTCAGTCACCCCACGCAGATCGACGTGGTGATGATGAACGTAAGCGCCCAATGGAAGAGGCTGAAAAACCTGACTTTCCTGATGTGGATGGCGATGGCGACAGAGAAGAGCCAATTTCCAAAGCTTCTAAGGAAAAAAAGGAAGACAATGGTGACGAGAAGTCTGATAAAGACATGTCTAAGGTCCCGCCTCAACTTCGCAAGCACGTTAAGGGCAAGATGGACGAAGCCCAGATTCGTAGTCTTATCCGCAAACTCGTCAAAGAAGCAATGATAAAGAACACCAACAAGTGATGGATAAAGAGCATAGAAAGTCTGTATCTCGAAAAAAAGAACAGGCTTCTGTGCCAGCTTCACATCCACCACGTCAGGTTTCAAACTCTGAAATGATTGAGAGGCTTAAAGAAATGGTAAACCAAACAAAACAACAAAAGGAGGAATCATGATGTCAAAGTGGCGTGATTTTCTTGATGGCACAAGACCCAGCCGAGACCTTGAGAGTCTTCTTGAGACTTTAATAGCAGATTTAAATTTATTGAAACCAAGAACGCTAAATGAAGAAGCCAAGAAGTCTTCAATGGAAGAGATTGTTTGTGAGATTAGATTAAAGATGCGACAGTTGAAGCATGATAATAAAGTCCTCCAAAACAAGATAGCAATTCTTGAGGAAGATTTAGACCTATAGGAGCCTCTTATGTCCGATCTTTATAACAGCATAGATGAACTCATGCTTGAGTTAGAAGACGAAAATGGCGATCCTGTGGGTCGTCGCACTGTTGCTGTTGTTCCGGGCGCTTTCAGACCCCCACATTTAGGGCACGTTGGCTTAGTTGAGCAGTATGCTGATAAAGTAGACGAGGTTGTGGTCTTGGTGTCTTCTGCTCTCAAGGGAAACCGAGGAATTGGTGAAAATTCAATCTCTGCACAGCAGTCAAAGCAGGTGTGGCAAGAACTATTGTCAGACAGGGGCTTGTCCAATGTT
>CENK01029556.1_pt1 | contig 13015 bp, 8 predicted proteins | sample 530191 | NCBI WGS metagenome assembly CENK01 (sample SAMEA2619686, study PRJEB7988) | marine metagenome | biome: marine biome (ENVO:00000447); feature: deep chlorophyll maximum layer (ENVO:xxxxxxxx); material: "saline water (ENVO:00002010), including plankton (ENVO:xxxxxxxx)" | depth 60 m | reverse complement strand
CTCATCCCCACAAACGCAGGGGAAACTTAGGTGTTTTATACCCTCTAATACTTAGAGGGTTAAAACTCCTACATCAAGACATATCCCATTCGCAATAGCATTCCAACGAACACACATACACATACGGGCTTGGATTAATATTCCATTCCATCCAACCCTCGTTAATCTTTTCATCAACCGTGTAATCTATCGTTTTGAAACACATAGAACAGTTTTTACTAGGTATTACAATCCTATTAGTTCTATTGTTATTCATTATTTCCTATCCTTACCAAGCACGTGACCGTGCCACGCGTACGAAATAATATTTTTAATTCCATACATCTGCACAGGCAAGATAAATTTCCAATACAATTTTTTTCTCATAATTATCCTTTCTTAGATGATTTATACCCTATAATTCTTATAGGGTTAAATCTTCTACATAATCATCATCTGTTGGGTTGTTGTACAGAAAATCTTGTATGCACTTGTCACACGCAATCCCCTGTGTACGCAACAGTTTATAACATTCTTTACATCTCATAAAATACCCATCCTTTTTCTCACAGGGAATAAGGTATTTATCCCCTTACTAAAGTAAGGGGTAAATATCCTTACTTTTTCACGGCACCACTACATCTAGTGCTATTCATTGGACACCACAATATCTAGTGGCTCATTGGCTTACCCACAACATATTGGGGGGTGGGCTTCTTCCTACTTTATATTAAGAGTTCATTTATTTACAGAAGAAGTTAAATTAATTACATACTAGGGTACTTTAAAACAACTACCCCATATATTGTAGCACTACATCTAGTACCACTATATCTAGTATTATTCTGCACACATTATGTGCTACCTACACGCATTACATACACACGATACATGCGTACATGACCCACACATCTTAATGTGCGTACCCCCACCTGTATATATGTAAGTAGTAAAAGATATGTTAGAAAACCCTGTAGGGGAAAGGTTCTTATGGACATAACAGGCTATTATAGAAAGTTAGTTTGATTAAAAGTTTTCCGTTATCCTCGGGTACTACCTTTGCGTTACTCCGTTATACTTTTATGTATCGGTAGCTTTCGTGAGCCTGATTCCCTCTTTACCTGTAATAAATTAATAGCTTTCAATGTTTGTAATTATAGCCACCTTACCATATAATTATCATTACGCAAACGTTAACGAAAATCATAAGGAAACATGTCAAAAAAGATATGTCACGCGACAGACTGTAGGAAAAGGTTAGCTGCAGGAAAATCTAAATATTGTTCTAGTGGATGTCAACAAAAGCAATATATGAGAGAATATAGGCACAATAAGAAACAAGAGAAGCCTATTAACTCTGAATACTCCCCACTTACCCCTATGAAGGGTAAATACTATAAAGAGTATGTAGACACAGGTCTAGCAGACAAAGTAATGAATAGTGAGATGACTGCGACTGCAGCCTCTAAGGAACTAGGTTGCGTTGTTGCTACTGTATCTAAAATGAATGCTGCTTATAAGATTGATGTGCAGAACGAGAAAGATGCAGAAACTTGGGCTGTACCAAAAGATGCCCAAAAAGCTTTAAAAAATTTTTCGGCTTTTCGCCGAAAGTACTTTGCTACAGAAACAGGAGAGAAATACGAAACAGCTCCTTTCCATACAAATTGGATAAATAACATTATTGAGGCTATAGAAGAGGGTAATGAGTTATTAGTACTTAGTCCTCCACGACATGGCAAGACAGAGTTGTTAATACATTTTGCAGTATATCAAATATGTAAAAATCCTAATACAAGAATTATGTGGGTTGGTGGTAATGAAGACATTGCAAAGAATGCTGTATCTTCAGTACTTGACCAACTAGAGAGTAACGAGAGATTACAAGAAGATTTTTGTGAACCGGGTAAAAACTTTAAACCTGATAACAGAAGTGGTAAACAATGGTCACAGAATCAGTTTACTGTAGGAACAAGAACGGTACCCGGTATCAAATCACCAACTATGGTAGCCGTAGGTAAGGGTGGTAAGATTCTATCACGTGACTGTGACATAATTATTGCAGACGACATAGAAGACCACCAAACTACTATGCAACCCGGTGCAAGAGAAAACACTAGACAATGGTGGACAACAACATTATCAAGTCGTAAAGAGGAACATACTGCAGTTGTAGTAATTGGTTCACGTCAGCATCCTGATGATTTATACCATCATCTATTAAACAACGAAGCTTTTACAAGTATTGTAGAAACAGCACATGATTTAGAATGTCAGATACCGGAAACAGAAGAACATGATGAATGTATGTTATGGGCAAGTAAACGTTCTTACCCATGGTTGATGTCAAGAATGAAAGCAGCAGAAACTACAGGTGGTAAACAAATTTTTGAAATGGTTTATTACAATCAAGCATATGTACAGGGTACACAAATATTTAGTCCTGATGCTATTGATTCATGCAAACAACCTGAACTCGTAGTAGGGCAGATACCTAAGCAACTACAATTAGTTGCCGGACTTGACCCTTCTAGTTCAGGCTTTCAAGCTGCATTCTTATGGGGTATAGATACATATAATTCAGAACTGTATTGTATAGATATAGATAATCAAAAAGGTGGTGGTGTAAAAGCAGCACTACAGATTATGTCTGATTGGTATTTCCAATATGATTGCCTACATTGGATAGTAGAAGAAAATGGTTTTCAAACTGCTATACGACAAGATGAAAAGATAAAAGAGTTTGTATTGAAGACAGGTACATTATTACAAGGACATCTTACAGGTAAAAATAAACATGACCCACTATATGGTGTAGGTGCAATGACAGAATTGTTTGAAAATAATAAAATACATTTACCTTATGGTGATGCAGAAAGTCAAGCTAAAATAGATAGTTATAAAAGACAGCTAGTTTATTTTGATGGCAAACCTGTATCTAGTCGTAATAAACATAAAACAGACATAGTTATGGCTAGTTGGTTTCCAATGAAAGTATTTAGAAGAGTACAGAAAGAACACCTTGCAGAAGTAGGAATGGAGTACAATCCTAGTTTTTCAGGGTATAATGTTACAGAGATGAATGATGCACCATGGCAATAGATTTAACTAGAAAAAATGCAGAAGAGATTATTGATGCAGCTCAGGAGTTAGTTGCAGGTTCTCCATCTGATTCAAGACAATTAAGTAAATATAGAATTAGGGCAATCCTTAATGGAGGTGCTGATGGAATAAAAGCATTACTAGGTAATCAAATGGATACAGCAGATGCTGACCTTTTACCTGCACCTAATTTATTACAATCAGGTATTGATAGATTAGCACAAAAAATATCAGGTATACCACAGGTACGTGTTGATGTTGCAAACAATAATGACAGTAGTCGTGCAAAAAACAGAGCAGAAAAAATAGAACGTATCGTTACATCTTATGATGAAAAACAAAGATTAAATTTACAACTTGCCCAAGCTGCAAGATGGTTACCGGGCTATGGATATTGTGCATGGATAGTTACATACAAAAGAGATAAAAATGGTTTTGTATATCCTTGTGCAGAACTTCGTGACCCTTACGACACATATCCGGGTAACTTTGGTGCAGACCAACAACCACAAGAACTAGCAATACTTAGAAATATTCCTAGATGGAAACTAGCACAGATATATCCTGAATATTCAAATACAATTCTTAAACCACAAGCAGACAATCCAAACCAAAGGAGTATGCCGTTATATGCATATGGTGATAACACAGGTGGTGGAGATTGGGAGGACAACACAGGACAAGGTGTTGACATTATTGAATACTATGACATAACAGGTACTTATGTTGTTTATCCCGAAACAAGAGAGTTATTTGACTATATACCAAATGGTTTAAGCACAGTGCCTTTTGTATTTATGAAACGATTTAGTTTTGATGAATTAAAAGGACAGTATGACCACACAATAGGTCTTATGGCTATGATGGCAAAAATTAATATTATGTCTGCTATAGCTATGGAAGATGCTGTATTTACTGAAACCAACATATCGGGTGAATTAGAATCAGGACAATACAGAAAAGGTAGATTTGCAATTAACTATTTATCACCGGGAACACAAGTTTCTAAACCTGCAAATAACATACCATATCAGTTATTTCAACAAGTTGACAGGTTGGAAAGACAGCTAAGGCTTGTAGGTGGATATCCTGTTACGGACGACGCTCAATCTCCTACAAGCGTAGCTACAGGTGCAGGATTGGCAGAACTAAACTCATCTATGTCTTTGATGATTAATGAATATAGAGAGATTATAAAAGTCGGTGTTGCAGAGATGGATAGCAAAAGATTAGAACTTGATGAAATTATTTCTATGGAATCAGGTATGGATAGCAAACCTATTGCAGGATATTATAACGGAACAGCATTTTCTGAAAACTATAAACCATCATCAGATATTGGTGGTGACCATAGAACAAGACGTATTTATGGTGTTATGGCAGGATTTGACGAACCACAAAAAATTGTTACAGGATTACAATTATTACAAGCAGGTGTAATAGATACAGAAACTTTACAAGATAACATTGATGGTTTAGAAAATATTGTCAAAGTGCAAGAACGTATAAGAAAAAATAAAGCAGAAACAGTATTATTTGAAAGTGTATTGGCAAGAAGTGCTCAAGGTGACCCTGCCTCAACCATGGCTGTTGTAGCTATTTATGAAAATCCAAATGCTATGACAGATATATTAAAACAATTCTATACACCTGAAGAGCCACAAATGTCACCTGAAGAACAGGCTTTGATACAACAACAACAACTAGCACAACAGTTACCACAACAACCACCAAGCATTGCAGATGCTTTTGGACTAGCACAATGAACCAAGAATTTATAGATGCAGAGTTTTGGTCTTTGGTAAACGAAGGCAGTTTAGATAATCAATTTTTTAATTTTGATGATTTACAAAGTTATTCAATTATACAACCACATCCAAATGTGTACATAGTAATTAGGGAGGAGTTTAGAGATGGCGAAGAAACGTACTAGAGGGGGTTACCGAAAGCCTCAAAATCCTGCAGCAGTTAGTGGACCGGGTGCGTTATCCAAAAGAACAGACGGTAAACAACCAGTAGTCAGAGTACCGGACGTACCTTATGGAGAACAAGCAGCTTTAACTGCACAACAACAAGCTGCTCCTTTGCCACAACAAAGACCTATACCTATACCTAGAACTCCGGCACCACAGTTAAATGTTTTTGGAACAACAGAAAGACCTGCAGAACCTATAACAGAAGGTGCAATGTTAGGAGCAGGTAGTCCACCTGCACAAGCAATAGAAGAAGACGAGAATATGTTATTGGCTGCTATGTATCAAATAGCACCAAGTTCTCTTATATCGGAGATGATTAATCAAGGGAGTATCTAATTATATTTCCTGACCCAATATTTGAAGAATCAGTTGTTCGTAACAACGAATCTAGACAAAATAAATTTACAGATTTAAAAAAAAATCTTTTAGAAACTAATGCACAATCTTTAGTAGCTATTACAAGAAAGTATCCTAACTTACCAAAAGCATTAGCTGTACCTATGGCAATGCTAGGTGTAAACCCTGAAAGTTCATCTGTTGAAGCTGTTGCAAATAAATTTAGTAACGCACAAGTAGATAATGAAACAAAAGCATGGGAGATAGCTAGTACAGATTTAGAAGGCAATCCTTTAGTTCCTGAAAATCAAGATATGGTATTTAATTTTTTTGATGCAATTAGAGGCAAAGAACAATTAGGTATATGGGCATTACTTGGTATGGAAAGTATGGGAGAAAAAGTAAGAAAAATAAATAGGCAACTTCAATATGTAGAAGATTTAGTGCATTATGACAACTTATTAGAAAAAGGTTATACCTCTGAAGAAGCACAAGAAAATATAAGAATGTTTGTATCTAATACAGAAGTTCCTGATATTGGTAAAGATAAAGGTATGTGGGGAGAACTAAAACAATATGCACAAATGTGGAAAGAATCAGGTAAGTTAGCAGGTAAAACTGCTTTTGCTGCTGCATTTAGAGAAGCTATGCTTGGTAATCCTGTTAACTATAAAAGAGATAAACCATTTCTTTTTGAAAGCATTATTGCTGAAGATGATGCAAGATACCACAGACTTGTAGATATGGGATTTTCTGATACAGAAGCTAGAAAAATATTTTATGATAATGTTGGTACACCTATAAAAGCAAATGAAGCATTAGGTTTACAAGAATATACAAGTTTAACTAACCCAAATCAAATACAATTTTTTGAAGGACGTAAAACAGATTATACGCCCGGCAAAACAACTTTTGATGAATACCTAAGTGTTAGTAATTGGTGGAGAAATAAAAGAGGATTAGATACAGGTAAGTTACAACCATATAGCTATGGAAGAGCTGTGACATATAACTTACAACCTTCAGGAACAAAAGCAGCAAATGTTATGTCAGGTCTTATTGATGCAGGTGTACAACTAGCATCTGATATTCCTTTAGCAAAAGGTATAGGTGCTTTAGGAAGATTAAAACAAGCAGCAATATCTGTAGATAAATTACAAGATGCAAAACAAGCAGGTTTAGTAGATGATTATTTAGATACATTTAAAAAAGGTTTAGATGAATTAGAACCATCTGTTGACCCTTTTACAGGTAAAAATCCAAAAATATCAGGTAAGAATGGACAGCTTGTAAGAGTTATGCGTGGAGAAGATAGACAAAAATTTAAAGCAGGAAGAAAACTTTATAAACAAGCAGGTGTCATAAATGGTACAAGAGCATCTTTATTTAGTAACTCAGTGCTTGATTTAATGAATAGTCCTTTTGGAAGAAAAGTTACTCGTGCATTAACAGAAGAAGATAATGTAGCAAAAATTATGACAACACCGGGATTAAATAACTTAACATATACACAAGCTAAATCTATTGCTGATGCAACAGATTACTTAACTGTACGTTCAACACTTGATAATTTATTTCAAACAGGAAAAATTACACAACTACCCGGTAAACAATCAGGATTAACAAATGCTGTATTAAGAACAGCAGCACAAAAAGGTAACGAATTACTTGCTAAAAATAATCCAATACAAAAAGGTTTAGGTAGAGCATTATCATCTATAGGTAATGAACAAGCAGCATTAAGAAGTGTAGGTTCTTATCTTGCAGGTGGTACTAAAAAAGTAAATAATTTAATTCAAGGCACAGATGAAACAAGTGAACTTGGTCAATTATTTGGATTTAGTGCAACACTTAGAGCAGGTGCAAAACCATATTTTAATAAAATATTATCTGTAACACCGGAACAAGGTTTATCTTTTACAGATAGAGAACATGCTGTAAGAAATATAATTGCACACATGCAAGTTACAGGATATAAATTTGACGAAATGAAACCTATTGTAGATGAGCTTATAGATATAGGAGAAGGTGATTTTGAAGGAATACAAAAATTTGCTTATGAACAAATAAAAAGAGATGAACTTAGAGCAGCAAAATCAGGTAAAAGATTACCTGCAACTATGATTGCAAAAAAAATATTTGAAAGCAATGCCGATATAAGAAAATACTTTATTGATAGCGTTACAGGAGATAATATGCCATTTGTTGGTGACGTTGTAGAAACAATTATAGAACGTGGACCAAATGGTGAAAAGATAGAAATGTTAGTTCCATCTTTACATTTATTAGCAGAAGGTGCAGATTTGTATGCACCCCTAATGGATTACAGATTAATCAACAGAGCTATGGGTAAAGTATTTACAACATATGGAGATGAGTTTGAAGGTGGCATGAAAGCAAGTCTTAAACATACAAGTAAAAACGTTATGTCTTTATTTAGTGGTGGAGAAAACTATACAGGTTTAATTGCAAGTAAAAATTTAACTGATGATGCATATACATTAACACTTGATTACATGACAAGAAATTTATTTAAACCATTAGTTCTTCTTAGAGGTGCATGGTTTGTAAGAGTTTTCTTTGAAGAATCAATGCGTATGGCTGTTGCAGGATTAGACAATATGTTTATACATCCTGCTAGTCATTTAGTATGGGCTAGGTCACATAATCATGCAGGTAAATTATCAAAGAAATTTATTGGTGAATCTGCAGGTGGAGTTGATAGTGCTAAATTACGTGAAAGTTTAGAGTATGCAGAAGTAACAAATTCAAATTGGTCAGCAGGACAATTACGAGGTAGACCAACATCTTATGGAAGCATGTCACGTGACTTTGTTGAAATAAGACCGGGTCAACAAGATTATGTAAATGCTGTTGGTTTTGAGCTTATACAATTAAGAAATGACCCTGTAGCTAGATATTTAGCTGCTAATGGTTTTAATGATGCATCTAAAGCTTGGTTTAGAAGTAAAGAAGCATTACCTATTAGACAAGAACTTGCACGTGTTGGTGGAAATAAATATAAAAGTATTCTTACAAATCAAAAAGATATGGATGCATACCTTGCATCTGTAGAAGCAAGAATAAGAATTAAGACAGGAGAAAAATTAACAGAAGGTGTTAATTATGTAGCAGGAGATAAATATAGTTATAAATTTGGAATAGACGGTGGAGATTCAAGATTAAGACAAGCAATAGCTACAGGTAAACTTGAAACTGTAAAAGGAGATAGTATTGGTTTTATTCCTGATATTTCAAAAGAATATGGTAAAAAACATCTTAATGAAATTTATAGAGCTTTATCAGGATATATAGATGATGGCATGGAATTTGGTTTAGTTAAAGGTCATAAGACAGGTGGAGATGTTACAGGTTTTCTTGGTTCTATAGAGAAACGACTAGATACAATGGTAGACATTGGTTTTAAATATTTAATGACAAAACCAAATGCTTACCTTTCAAGGTCTGTTGTATTTAAACAATATTATTGGCAATGGACAGCAGACAATATTTCAAACATGACTAAAGAAACTCAACAAAGATTTATTAGAGAAGCTGTAGACGCAAAAATACCTAAAAAAGTAATAGAAGAAATTAAAGGTATAGCTTCTGCAGGTAGTGGCAAGATTGATGATTATGACCTAATGTCTGTTCAAGCAAGAGCTTATGGTTTATCTGCAACAAAAGAATTATTATATGACGCAAGTAGAAAACATCTTATATCTGATATAACAAGAAACATTTTTCCATTCCCTGAAGTATGGTTTGAATTAGCACAAACATGGAGCAAATTACTTATAGCTAATCCATATAGGGCAAGACAAGCACAACTTGCTGTTACAGGTGCTAGAGGTTCAGATGCACTTGGATATTCAGAAGAAGGTTTCTTTGCACCTGACCCTAATGGCAGTGGTTCAGAAATGTTTATTTATCCTTTCACAAATGCACTAACACGTGCTATTTATGGTAAAGATTCAAATGTACGTATATCACCTAGAGGTTATGTACAAGGCGTAAACTTACTCGGACAAGGTTTTATACCTGCACCTTTACCTTATGTAGGTGTTTTAGCAGACACAGTATTACCAAGACATGGTATTGCTAACGAAATAAGAGGATTATTGTATGGTGAGTTTGGACCACCAAGAGCTTCTGATATTATTCCTTTACCTGCATGGTTAAAGAAATTTACTGCAGCAGCAGGATTTGGTGATGAATCAAGTCAATTACGTGCATCTACATCTATTGATGTATATAGATATGGTAAATTAGTTGGAAGAGATAAAGCTTTATTAGAACAAGGAAAATTAGATAAATATATAAATCAAGGTTTATCAGTTGATGAAGCATTTAGAAAATACAGTAAAAGACAAGCTGGACAAATGTATTTATTTAGAGGTTTATCACAGTTTGTTTTACCAACAGGATGGACACCAAGATATTACGTAGAAGACAAAAATGGTAAATATTGGGGTACACAAATACTAGCTAATGAATATACCAAATTAGTAGATGAAAATAATAATGATACAACAAAAGCATTTAACATCTTTGTTTCTAAATTTGGTATGGAACATGGATGGTTGACTGCTGCAAAAACACAATCAAAAGTAGGTAAACAATCTTATACAGACAGAGTATTGGAATGGCAAAATAAAAATAAAAAAGTTATAGAAGATGTACCTTTGTCTAAATATTACGTTTTACCTGATAGTCCTTATGATGAAAGAAATTATGCAAATATGTATGATGCTTTTAATAAAGGTGATATAGAAACATTAGACCTTGATGAATACGGTAGACAAGTAAACGATACTATTGGATATTTTAGATATACAGCATTTAAAGAACAAGTAGAAGCTGCAGGTTTATCAAGTGCTGAAAAAACACAAGTATTACGTATATATAGAAATTATTTAATAGAAGAATTACCCGGCTTTCAAAGAGATTATGGATTAATAAATCCTGTGCAATCTAAACAAATTTTAGAAGAAATGCAAAAAAAATGGTTACAAAATGATGTAATATTAAATACAGAAAGTGGTAAAGCCTTTCAAGTATTTGACCCTATTTGGCGACAAGCAGAACAAATATCAAGCGAGTTATCACCAACAGGTAATCCTAAATGGTGGTTGACAAGTACTGATGATGATGCAAGAGCACTTAGATTAGGAATTGCACAAATAGCAAAAAATATTACAGAAGAATATCCGGACTTTAAATATGTTTGGATGGGAGTTTATAGTAGACTTTTTAGAGATGACACAGAGATAGCAGGATTGTTTAGCTAATGCCAACAGTAGAAGACATAATAGTACAAAGGTATCAAATGACCTTGGAGGACTTTATAGCAAGAGGTCCACAAATAGTTCCTGCATATTATAGCAGAATAATTAATGCAATTAATGCTGAAGATAGTGAAGCACTACAAGAAATACTTATTGATATGGACGGTGGTGTTATAGGTGGAGAAGATGCAGCAGAAGATACATTAGGTATACCAAGTTCAAATGATATAGAAGCACAAATAACAGCAGGTATAAATGAAGCATTATCTGCAGCAGGGCTATCTTTATCTACTGATAGAGTTAATTATACATATGACCCTGAAACAGGTACTGTACAGCAATTAACATTGCCATCTGCTTTTCCAAAAGGTTTTGCACAATTATACAATCCAACATTACAACCTGAATTAATAGCAGGATTACATAAAGATTTAGAAAGAGCAGGAGTTGTAGAACCCGGTTTCTTTGATGAAGAAACAGAGTTTGGTGAAAAAACACAAAATGTTCTTGGTGTAGTTTTAGAGTTTGCAGACACTAATTTTTTTATTGATATAAATTCTGAAGAAGGACAAAAACTTATTGAAGAGTATGGAGCCAATTCTTATGGATATTTAGAAAACGAAGCAGACGAAGTTATCTTTGCTAGAGCTATATTAGATAAAGCTATCATTGCTTTGGGTAATGATGTAAGAGAACAAGAAGAAATACAAAAAAAATTAGAAGATGAAGCAGCAGTACAGGCAATAGCAGCTAGGTTTGTAATGCCTACTGATGATGAGTTTGATGAGTTTACAGAAGAAACATATCAACAACTTGTAGGTAGACCACCTACTGCAGCAGAAAGAGATAAATATGCTACTAGACAAGCAGAATTGTATTCAACAAAAATGAAAAATTTACTTGCATTAGAAAAAGCAATATCAGCAAATGAAATATTTAAAGGTGTAGAAGTTGCAAAAGAATTTGAAGGTAGAGATATAACTGTGACAGAAGATAGATTAAATCCACTATTTCAAGTAGTTGACCCTGAAGCTCAAGCAGGTAGCGAGATAGCTAGTGACCTTGAGGGTGAAGTATCAGCAATAGAAAAAGGTAATGCTTACCGTACACAACAAGCAGCATTACTTGACGCAATGTTTGGACAGATATAATGGAAAAAGATATAGAAGATATATTTAAAAAAATACAAGCTGAAGAAGCAGGTATAAGAACTTTTGATGATTTATCTAAGAGTTTTGATTCAACATATTTAAAAGGACTATCAAAAGCAGATGCAACAAAATTTGCTAGTTGGTTTCTTGAAAATGGTTATGACAAAGAAGGAGAGGCAAGAGCTTGGTTAAATGAAAATACAGATAGATTATTAAATCAATCAGCTATTGATGATGATACATCTTTTTCAATGGAACAATCAGGTATGGATGAAGTAGCAGAAACTAATAGACAGTTTGAACAAGAGTTAATAGATGACCCACAAGCTACTGCTAGTACAGATAGAATTAATCAAGATATTAAAGAAAGTCAAGGAGCTTCTGATAGCCAAATATCAAATGCTTCTACAAGACCAACAACTAAAGCTATGAAATTTTTAAAAGCATTAGATTATCTTGACCCTGTTGAAAAAGTTGCAACAGGTTTATTAAGTGCACTTAATTTACCAAAAGTTGCAGCAACATATCTTACATATGAAATAAGTAATTTAGTAGGTAATTTATTAATGGGTGGTTTTAAATCTGCAGGAGATGTACAACTTATGAATAGTTTGATACTTACAGGTGGTGACCCTGAAGAAATAAAAGCTGCAAAAGAAAGAATAGAAAATACAGGTTCAGAAACTATGGCAAGAGTAGATAAATACTCTATTACAAGTAACATATATGAACAAATAGGAAAGATGTTGGATAGATGAGTGAGATAACATACGGTGGTGAAGGTACAGAACTAATTATTGTAACCGGTACAACTGTTGATGCAGCAGGTAATTTAAAAGAATCAGATGACCCAACATCTACTGCTTACTATCTAGGGTACCAAGATAATACAGGAACATTTTTTATGTGGAATGTGCCTGAATCTGAAATAAAAAATATAACAGATTTAGATACAGAAGCAGTTGGATTTACTCTTAGAAGAACAATACAAGAAGAACTACCACATAGGCTTATCGGTCTTGATGAATTTAACTCTTTATCTTTACAAGGCTCTTTATACTTTGCAGGTAACTACACACAACTAGATAGTGAAAGACAAGTAGCTCCATTAGATGGATTTGTAGAAGATATGAAAAAAATATCTGATGTTTTGTATTGGTGGAAAGACCCACAGTATTTAAGA
>CENK01026795.1_pt1 | contig 13023 bp, 1 predicted proteins | sample 530191 | NCBI WGS metagenome assembly CENK01 (sample SAMEA2619686, study PRJEB7988) | marine metagenome | biome: marine biome (ENVO:00000447); feature: deep chlorophyll maximum layer (ENVO:xxxxxxxx); material: "saline water (ENVO:00002010), including plankton (ENVO:xxxxxxxx)" | depth 60 m | reverse complement strand
ACTTTTCTTTTTATTTATAGTGGTTATTTAATCAAAGTCCAAACACTCTTATAGCACCACTAGATCTTAAACCTCTAAGAGATGCCTGTGTGTAGTGTTTTCTTTGAATTGTTGGGAAGGTTGTTAATCCAGAATTAACTGTGAATCCTTGTGTCATCATAAAAATTGGATCATCTGACCTTGTAGCATTATATAATCTCCCCCAACTTAATCGACCTAATGATGATGTTATTCCAGTGTTACCTATATTATAGAATCCAGTCACACCTGCTCCTGGTATACCCGTTGTTTGTCCATTTAATATATCACAGGTTATCTCACCATTTTCACTACCACTTGCAACACGAGATTTAACAACGTATATATTGTCTAAGAATTCAGTACCAATACCAACTGCACCACCTTCATCTCTCGAAGTAATTCCATTACCTACGTTTGTGTCAGTAATCATAACTGGATACCCAACTTGTAAATTATCTGCTACTTCTCCTGCTCTTTCACATCTAAAGAAGAATTTAATTCCAAGTTGTCCACTATTAGTTACTTCTTTTATACCAGTAATGATTCCAGTAAATCCTTCGACATTATTAATAGAAGTTATTTTTTCTTTTTTAAGTGGTGGTTCTTCAATAATAACTTGAGGTGGATTACTTCTAGTATATCCAAGACCTATTGTATTTAAAGTAATTCCAGAAACAAATCCATTGCCAAGAGCAGAAACATTTGAAACTGATGCTGTAGCGAATGCAGTTGAACCAATCCCCACTGTAGTACCTGAACCAACTGGTGGTGCTATTTTCACAGTTGGAACTGATTGATAACCTCTACCAGGTTCAGTAATGTCAATTGAAGATATTGAACCTGTTGCTGAAACTATAGCAGTTGCAGCAGCTCCTACAACTATCTGACCTTCTACCATTAGTGCATCAACTTGGTTGATATTGATATTGTATTTTAATTGTGATATATCTTCAACATGAGTACCAGGTTCGATATGAGTTCCTTCTTCATAGAAGAATGAATCAACATTGTCAACAAATATTCCTTTATTTGGTCCTACACCACTAATTGAAGATACAGTACTAATAATTTTAGCAGTTGGATATACTTGTGGTTCCAAAATAGGTCTTGATTTATCAATTATTTCACCATTTACAATCAAGTCAACTTTTTGTTTTGTCCATCTAATTGGTTTTTCATTATTTTCATCAACTCCTAAACCAGTGTAGATGTTAGTTTCAAGTAAATCAGCACCTAGTAAATCTTTTATTACTCTCTCACTTGTTTGATCAGTTGTAAATCCAACTGGAGACTTTAATATTTTAATCTCATCACCTCGTTTTACAGTTTCTTGAATGTCAACTAATTCAATATCTACTCCATCCTGACCCTTGTAGAAGAATATATCAACTTTATCGTGATCATTTGCACCAGGAGAAGATTCACCTGAAGGTGCTTCTATAAATGAGAATGTAGTTCCACCTTGGAATTGATAAGATTCACCAGGTTTCTGCAATACTCCGTTAACAAATATTAGTAATACAGCATCCAAATCTATTAAAGATGATAATGAATCTGTATCATCTTTTTCAAAACTTAAAAGTTGACCATTAAAGAATAATGGAAATCTTTTTCTCGAACCATTTTGTAAATTACGAATACTATCAATGAAGTCTATTTCACCAAATTGCCATGCTGAGAATTGATCATTAAATATTTGTAATACTTCTAATTCAAATTCTTGTATTGGTGATGTTAAATGCGAAGCTGTAACTAAACCAACTGGTTTAAATTTATCACCAATCTTGAATGAATGACCTTCTCTTGCTATCTGGAAGTTTGATATTTCAAAAGTAGTTGAACCTATTCCGACTGTGGTTTTTGCTGCACTTACTTGAACATCTATCAATAAGTTTGAACCTGTTTCTGTAGTTGCACCTTGACCTAAACGTGACACTCCTACTATTGGTAAATTGTCATAATTCGGTTCAGGAATTATTATCTCTGGATTAACGTAACTTGTTCCAGCAGATACGATATTAAATGCTAATGTTCCACCAACTCCGACAGTTGCGGTTACGTTTGCACCAGTTCCTCCTCCACCACCTTGTCCAACGAAAAATGTTACTGTATCAATAGTAGTTGCACCAATACCAGTCATTATACCTGCAAATGGATCTTTCCCACCAACCCCATCAGTGTGGGTGGCTCTTGTTTTAGATACATCACGAGGATAAGGATGATTAGAGAAGAAGTTATCTTTGGAGCATTTAAATGTCAATCCACCAGTATCAATACCAATTGAATCGCTTGTAGTAAATGTATGATTAGGTATTGTAAGTATTAAATTACCTGTATGTGATATGTAATTAGCATTTGTAGCAGTAAAGGTTAGACCCGCAAAATTAGTTTTCTTGATTGATCCTGGACTTGAACTTACAAATCTATGCTCATATGCTTGGTCAGTTACACCAATAGAAACTGAACCACCACGATATCCTGAACCAAATGTTAAATCTTCAAAGAACTCAAAAGTATTACCTCCACCAGTATAAACCCAATTTTGAGTTTGAATACCTGCTTTAACTTCAAATGTTCTATCAGATACAATACCAACTACAAATAAAGATCTATCATGATTTGTAAATAATGTTGCTCCAACACCAGTTATATTAAAGTTTAAATTCTTTAATTTAACCATATTCGGTCTCTCTAGTCCAAATCCATGAACACTGTTAGTAGTAACTGTAATGATACCAGATGCGTTATCATATATCGCAGTTTGAATACCAAGACTAAATTTTGATGAAGTTCCAATACCAACTATGCTTGTTAATCCACCAGCACTATTTTTAAGTGCTTTTACTTTTGCACCTTGTAATGGAGCATATCCAAGACCAGGTGTAGATCCAAGAGAAACAATAATACCTCCTCTTGGAACTTGATTTTGATTTATATCTGACTCTGAAACAATAAATTCTCCATTTGTAGATGTGATGCCAGTGAATTGAACAGTAGATACACCAGCAGTAGCATCGCTAATAAATTCATAATTATTACCTATATTATTAGATGTTAATGGAGTTTGAAATACACCATTTATGAATAGTACACCGTTTCCTACTCCTATACCCGCAGCAGTATTAGCACCACCAACAGTAAGATTATATGTCTTACCGATACCAGTAAACACATCTGATATATCATCAAATAACATATTAGTAGTGTAATCACTTCTTAAGAAAGTTCTACCACTATAATCTGCCTTTACAAATGGTAAATTTGTATCGTCTCTTCTCGCTCTAGTATTTCCTTTTGGTGGATCTGTAAAGAATACTCTACTATCAACAATGTTGAATGAACCTCTATGTACCCTGACAGATGTTCCAGATGATATACCCGCTGCTGCTATACCTAATTGACCTCTCCTAACCTTTACAGTCGGTAGAGTAGCAATACCTAGTGATACATCAGTCGCATCATTTATAGTCCCTGTAGGTGTGCTTGAGAAACCCACTTCAGTGACATTCATAAATTCATCACCAATTTTTAAAATATCAGAAGTAGTGATTGAACTAATACCACTCAAAACAAATTGTGTTATTCCTACACCAACACTAGCTTGATGTGTAAATCCATCAAACACACCAAATTCATGTGATATTGAAGTAAACGTCACTGGTTGTTGAACTACACCATCGAGACCTATCATTGTTTTTGACAACTGTTTTGCCATCGCTAATTTGTGAGCATTACCAGCACCACTACTAGTAAATGTAACTGCTGCACCTGTGGCAACATATTCAGGACGAGTAAATATTTGGAATTGATTTTCATCAATAACTTTGGCAAATACAGTGCTAGGTAAGATTGTGGTCACTACACCAGCTATATTTGCTGTAGAACCTATTGAAACTGCTGTGGGTGTAATTCCTATAAATGTTGTATCTGGTGTATAAATTAATTGCTCATTAGTGCTAAAGAAGTGATTTGGTATATTGAATACACCAGTAGATTTAACAAGACCAACTCCATCAGTTACTGAATTGATTCCAGCGGGATTGAATGTCTTTGAATAGATTGGAGTTCCCTCATGAGTTAACTCAAAATCTTTTTTATTTGCTCTTAATCCACTTAAACCATCATAAGATGAAAGGAATACTTTTTGAGATACAGAACCGTAAACTAATTCTGGTGGAGTATTTGAAAAATCATTCTCAGTATATAATACTTGATTGTATGATTGTACCTCTATAAAAGATTGAACTATTGGATCAGGATGGAATCTTAGAAGTATATCATTTCCTACAATTTCACCTCCAAATGTTCCGATACCTGAAGTTGAACCAGCAGAAACAAAAGGATATTGAACTGTTAAAATATCGTCAGCATCTCTAATAGCTAATACTTGATGTATAGCAGATGTCTCTCCATAAGAAACTCTTACTAATGATTTTGCAGATGTATCTAAAGTTTTATTTAAAGTTGCGTATGTTATTGTACTTGCTGTTCCAGTGGCATAATTAGCTTCAAGTCTTACACTTCTCTCAGCTCCTACGGGTTGACCACTAACAGAAAATCTATAATTACCTGCACCTGAAGTTGTAGTTCCTAATCCAACTATATTTGTTCTTACCTCAAAATCATTGACAGTATCATTAATAACTTGTAATTTTATTTTATCACTCTCAAAAATAGCGGTTATTATACCAACAGCAGAATTACTGAAACCTGGTAGAGTATCAATATAAGTTTGTGCTATTGTTGTATCTGTTCCATCAAAATCAACAACTACTTCATTATAATTTATTTCTTTACTAATACTATCTTGAACAAAAATATTTGCAAATAAACCATTAAAATCAGTTTTAGGAAATTCTGCTATTGTAGTTGTTGCTCCACTGCCAATACCAGCGTTTATACCTGACAAATCTACATGACCGATTGCATTAGAACCTGACTTAACTAAATCAGTATTAAAATCAGTTTTAAGAACTTTAATATTATGATCTTTTGTAAATTTTTCGGTAGGAGTAAATATGAGATTTTTTATACCACTAGCATTTACTTCTGTAGAAAAATCTCCCAACTTCAATGTTGTAAAATCTGTTGTTTTTTCTAAAAGATATGCATTGTCAGTTGTGGTTAGAGTAACTAATTCTGAAAGTTGTGCATCTTGAGTATCAGGATCGACAATTTGAATAAGGTAGTTTCCAAAATCTTCATTAAGTTCCTCAATAATTACATTATTTTCTTGGAATCCAGTGCTTGAAAATTTAGTGCTTATATCATCGTGAATTAATACTCTATTTGTTTTACATTTAGTAAAGTCTGTTAAAACTTTATTAGACAGTTCAACGAATTTAGAGGTTTTAGTTCTAGTGTCGTAATCTCTTGCAAAATCAAAATTATTGATAGCATCGACTCTTTGCTTATCCTCTAATCCCAAAACATTATTAATATCAAGAACTACCAAGTCCTTTGTCATTGCAGTGGTTCCTATACCAACAGTTACTTTACTTTCTATTGATGTATCTGCAAAATTCTTTAATCCAGCAGGATGAACTAATCTATTAACTGGATTAACAAACTTATCCCACTCAATAGAACTTTTAACTGTATATGATAAATTTTGATAATAATTATTATCTGGTGTTACCTGATAGTCTTCATTTAATTTACCAATATCATCTAACCATCCATATTCTTGACGATTTGAAAAATCAGTTTTGAATCTTGCTTTATTTTCTATAATACTTGCAATTTCAGCTGATACACCACTAGATCTTCCTAATATTCTATCACCACTCTTTATTTCAAAGAGTCCATCTAATTTTATATAATCATCTCTTATTTCGACAACAGATAAATCACTTATTTCTCCATTCACAAGAATTTTTTCACTGAGTTCAAAAATACCTCTTGATAACTTAGGTTCTAAAATTGGATAATTATTTTTATTGACTATATTCGCATAACCAGACTGGAATGTTTTTGCAATACCAGGATTCGTTGTCAAACCTGCTAAATTAAATTTAAGGATAGCTTGTGTGCCCCCAATATAGTCTTGAATAGTAAAGAATTCATAATTATAATTCTCAGAATTAAATCCATCACCTCCAATAGTAGTATCTCCAGATATGCCTCCTTGTGTCGCACCAACACCAGTTTCACCAAGTCTCTCTATACCTTCAACAAATATTTTATCACCGATAGCAAATGGTTGAGGATCTACAAACCCATTCATAGGTGTTTCAAGAAAACAGGTAACTAAACCAGAACTACTTGATTGTATCGATCCAATACCAACTCCATTTGAATTATTAACTGCAATAATCGTATGATTTACAGAATCTAAACCTGTAACAGGTGCTAATACTTTTACATCGGATATGGTTTGATTAGGTGTAATCGCAACTATTGAATTTGTATCTACAACTTTACCTGATGTTGGATTAAATACGATTAAGTTAGGTGCATTAATATAATTGGTTCCACCATCAACAATAGTAACTGTATCAATAATATCAAGATTATCAACATTGACTACTGGTGATATGAATGCCTCTGGACTTAGAGTTTTATCTGAAGAATATTCATAACCAATATTAACTATTCTAGTTTCTTTAATTCTTCCAATTGAAGTTGAAACTGCTACTATATTTGCATTTTTACCATTAATGCTTGTTACAGATTTAAATTTGGGTAATTCTTTATAATTAAATCCACCTGATAATATTTTTAAATCTTTGATAGAACCATTAACATTATTAGATTTGGTTGAATATTCTAATTTTTCACAGTCAGTGTTTAAATAAGTGGTTAATTCTGGAACTTTTGGTGAGAAGTTAAAAGTATTACTTGTTACATCAAATATTCTATATTCACCATTATAAACACTATCAACAAATCTAATTTCTGAGTAATTTTGAACCTCAGTATCAGAAGTACTTATATACCCTCCTTTAGATAATCCATAGTATAATTTTTCGGGGGTAGACTTAGAGAATTGTACTATTAACTCTGCACCAGTAGTTCCAACAGTTCCAACACCAGTAACATTGAAATTAGTTGAATCTTGTGAACTTAAATATTCATTTGTTAAATTTTTATCATAAAATAATTTAAAATCAGAATCTGACAAAGTTGTACTTGATAAATCAAAAGTTAATTTTGAATTCTTTACAATATTAATTTTTGGATTAATTAAGGATATTGATTGATTTGCACCACCTGTGTTAGCAGTTATTAATACAGTCTTGACTGGTGTAGAGTTTAAATCTGATGAAGTTTCTGCTAGTTGAAAATATCTATCGTTAATTTTATTTACAAAATAAGAACCTGTGGATAATCCAGTTGCATAACCATCATAGAAAATTCTATCACCTGTCTCTAATCCATGATTGGAAATATCAATTTGATTTGTTTCAACATCAGCAGCAGCAAAATTAACAGGATTTATTAATAATTTTTCATATTCAGAATTGTAATTAACAGATATAGGATTTGTTGTTCCAATACCCACAGATAGATTTGGAATTACATTCATCTTTATAATATCACCTTCAAGAAGACCATGAGATGTAGTGTCTGCAGCAGATACATTGGTAGTTACCGTTGTGGTTACTTTATCAATATCACCTATAACTTGTGTAAAGTCTGTCTCAAAGAAATATGTGCCAGAGTTAATACCAGTAGTAGAACCTTTTGAATAGAAATATAAACCATCACTTGTACTACCGATTCCAACTCTAGTTGTTAAAATTCCAATGTAATCTTCACCTTTATCAATAATATAAACATCGAGAGAATCATTTCCCACATGTGGAACCTTAAATTCAGATACGTTAGGTGTACTACCAACATCAAATCTATTTGCACCACTTCTCTTATTTAATTTAACTTTTTGACCAGTTTTGAATGGATGATTAGGTATACGTATTGCTCTTGTTGGTATTGAGACATTTTCTTTAATTTCTCCTACAACATATTCTACTGTTGTTGCACTTCCAGGTGTAGTACCTAGTCCAACTGATTGAGGTCCATTAAAATAAATTATATCATTTGTTTTTGATTCAAACTTTTTAGTTTTTACTGGGATGCTTATTCTGTTATTTAAAACATCAATTTTAGACCCTAAAGTATGTGCAATTCCAGTATATCTCTGAACTCTTATTATTTTTTGTGCATCATAGACATTTAAAACTTTTAAAGATTCAGTTCCTACTCGTAATGAACCTCCAATTGCTACTGTATTGGGAATATCAGTGACAAAAATATCTTCAATTTTTCCAGATGCAGAACCAAGTGACATGGTTTTTGCTAAACCGATAGTATCAGTAGAGATTCCTACGTAGAAAGAACCAGATAAGTTAACGATAGATGTATTGAGTCCTGATATATTTGTAGAACCTTGATTAGGTAATTCTACAAAAGGCAAATAATTTGCTACTACTTCATTATCACTTTTCCATTCAAAAACTAAATTTTCAAATCTTTGTAAATTAGTATCTATTCTTGTAACACCTAATCCAACAATTTCATCAACTTCGGCACTTAGTCCAGATCCATCAATGTCAGTGTCATCAAAATTTACTAAATCTCCAATTTTATAACCAAGTCCTCCATCTAAAATTGTTAAATTATCTACATTTCCCTTTGTTACAGATTCTACTTTTGTTTTTTGTCTAATAAACTCATTAGATTCAATTATAAAATCATTATCAGCAAATTCTTCATTTACAGCGTAAGGTAAAGTATTTCTAAGTAAATCTGTACTATTGAAATCAAAGTCTTGTGTTAAGGTAAGATTATCAACTATAAAGGGTGATCTATAACTCTCACCTATAAAATATGGATAAACTCCTTCAATTTTATTTGTAGCAGTTCCTAATCCTACTGATGTAAAATAAGCATAAATTCCATTAGGAAATTCGGGAGTTTTACAAAATCTACCATTATGAATATCTAAGTCACCTTCACCATCAAATATATAATCTTCTATAAAAAATCCATCCTTAAATCCAACTGGTCTATTAACTAATTTTGAAACATCAAGTTTATATGAAGTTGAAATTATTTTTAAATCAGAGTTTATATTATCTGCATCAGAATATCCAAAAGGACCATAAATCGGATTTCCATCATAAGCCCATCCAATTATAGGCGAATGACTAGTAATTTGATTAAACTCTCCATTTTGACTAATAGTAAAACTATTCTCTAATGAATTTGCAATATTTTGAGAATATCCCAGTATACTAAAAGATAATGAATCTTCTTTTGAAGTTAAATAAGAATTACCAAATCTTCCAACATCATTTAAGGTTAAACTTCTAACTCTAGCACTAAAAGCAGCATTAGATCCTCTAGGAACTAATTGAGCATCAACAGACTGACTACTGTATCCTATACCAGTATTTACTACAATTGCTTCAATTAACTGTCCGTTTTCAATAACAGGTCTGACAACAGCACCTACTCCTCCTCCAGTATCACTGATGACTACATCAGGTATAGAAGTATAGTCTCTTCCCTTATTAACAACCGCAACACTATCAACTTTACCATTCACAATCACTGGTTTTAATTCACCATTAACACCACTAAGAATTTTTATTTCTGGAATTACTTGATGATTAAGAATTGATGAACCATAATTAGTTCCTTCTTCATAAAGATAAGTATCAATTATTTCACCAGTTACTTTTGGGGTCAAATTAAATGAACCAGTAACAGTTGAACCAAAAGAAACTTCTATATTTACCTTTATATCTGGATATTTAAAAATATGTTCATTTGTACCTAATTCTGTCAAGTTAACAAATTTTCCCCTATCATAGTCTGATGTGGATGCTCCAGTCGCACCTGCATTAGCAATTTTAAATGAATTATCATTTATTTTTTTTACAAGATAAGATAAATTTGTACTTAATCCTGCAATTGGACTATCTGAAGAATATTCAATAATTTCTCCACTTGAAAATCCATGATTTTTAAAATTAATTGAATCGTATGAAGTTGATATTCCTGATGGTTGAACTCTTAGTTTTCGATGAGTATAACCAGAACCAGAATTTATAACTTTAATTGAAATTAAAGTTTTTTTATTTTCAGTTCTAAATCTATGGATACCACTTGCAGAAGAATCAGTAGATAATCCAACTGTATTAATACCTGCTGATCCTGCAAGAGAGTCACTCTTACTATTAAATATACGGACAGTGGTAGGATTTACAACTCTAACAAAATAAGGATCACCATCAGATAAAGTTCCTGTAATTGTATTAGTAGCATCATAAGCAGATCCAATACCTATAGGAGTATTACCATTACTACTATAATAAATTAATTGTCCATTTTCTAAATTGTGTTTCTTTTTAAATGTTATTGTTTCGTCACTTATATCAATTCCACCATTAAAAAATATATTTCTACTATCAAAATCTACAAATCTATTTCTAATACCTACAACTGGTTGAAGGACACATCCAGAACCATTTCCTCCTGTTACGAATACACTAGTAACAGAGTCAATATCAAAGTCTTGAGGATCGACTAATATTTCTTTAACAGAACCAGATATAACTGGTTCAACTAAAGCAGTAACTCCAGATGATTTTTCTATTTGAACTGTTGGTGGATTAACTACATCATAATCTCTTCCTGTATTAATTACATCAACAGAATCTAAAGGTCCAAAATAAATCTTATTATCTGATATTGGTGATCTTATTTGAACACCGTCTCTCAATATTCCTACATTGTTTGTAGGAGTTTCGTGTTTTGAAGATATGAATAAATTTTGAGATAAAGGAATTCTTCTTAATATTTTGTCAGCTTCTAATTTTTTATTCGCATGTTTTTGAAGAACAAAATTATGACCTGTCGTAGTTCCAATACCAACCTGAACCGTACTAGCAGAACCAATTTGACTAGCAGATTGATACAAAGCTATTTTTGATATACTTTGATTTGCAGAAGGAACAATTGGGTCAACATAATAAGTTCTTCCAGACTCTAATCCTGATAATACTTCTGTCTCTGGTAGATACACAACTGCATCTCCTTGAATAAATTTTATATCAGTATTTGCTGGTGGTGAAAATTGTAAAAAACTATATGTGTCTGTAATTGAATTTAATCCATCTAAACTATCACCTGAAGTTGTTTCTTTAATAATATCTGCTTCAATATTATAATTGGGAAGTGAATTAGAAGCTACATATCCATCTTTATCTGCATCTGTGTAAACATTTAAAACATCGCATATTATTGTATTATTACCTTGTTCAATTTCAATACCAGAACTAGTTGCAGTTTCTACCTTTCTTCTTATATCATAGAATTGATTAGAAACTTGTGTGAATCCAACTATGTTTGTTGCAGTTATCTGATTTAAATTAGAATCTACACTTGATACTTGACCATTTCCAACTATAACTTGTTGATTTCTTTTTAATATATCAAAAGAGTCGCCAACTTTTAAATTAGATTTATCTATTGGAGTCCTTAAACTAAAAGTAGATCCTGATATAGTTACTTGAAATCTTGAACTTGTATTATATTTCCAAGAATTAGCAAAAATCTGTTTGTATGTTTCATTATTATTTTTTATTTTTTCCCCTACGTTTTTCACAAAAATATCTTCACCTTCTCTTATTAATCTTACATCAGAAACTGTAACTAATTCAGAAAGAACACCAGTGATTCTTAAATCAACTCTTTTTGATAAATTACCATTTTCATAACCAAAAATAGTTTCATCTAAACGTATGTCATCCGCAGTATCAATCTGAACACCTACACCCGTACATCCGAAAAATTGATTTAAAGTTTTTGATGTATAGTTAATAATATTTTGTCCACTTATTATAGTTCCAGTTGTTCCAAATCCTACAGTTGAGTCAACAGACAGTATTGAAGATCCTGATGGTGCTGATGTAAGCACTTTTGTTTTACCAGGCACATTAAATACACCTTCAATTAAGTCACGATCACTAAAACCAACAAATAAGGATATCTTGTAATAAGTTTTTCCATCTCTTCTCAGTATTTCAACTTCAGATACTGATGCATTAGTGGAAGTGTCTGTAGATTTAAAAATAGTTTGTCCAACTAAATTTTGAGGTTCTCGTAATGTGCCTATTAGTTCAGCGACAATAACTTCTCTACGAATAAATTCTGCACCAGAAGGTTTAATTAAATTTCCTTCAAGATCGAGTATAGTTGATTCGACACCATATAATACTTTAAATAATATTCTAACTGACTCTTCAATACCTTTTGATTGGTAAAAAGAACGAGCAAATTTTACAAAGTTACCTACGTCAATATTTTCTGCAAAGTCATTATCCTCTAAACCAGGTAAAAATGTTCTTTTTAGTTTTTTATAAAACTCTTGAAGAAACAATACTGACAAGTTTGTAATTGTTTCACCAGAAGTATGTGATTCTGCTGTTGTATCTTCAAAAATAAGACTCTCACGATTTATTTCAAGTAGAGATGAAGAAATTCCTACATTATATCCAGATACACCACTAAATCCACGAATACATCCTGTGAATGATGTTGATGTAATTCCTGTGTATGAAATAATTTCATCATTTATTTTTAATAAACCATATTCAGAAGGGAATCCTTTTGTGCTTGGAACTGAGATTACAGTATCCGTTGTGTTAATAGATGATGAGAGAGTAGTGGTTCCAGTTATTACTTCTGGTACTAAATTGTCGGATTTTAAGTATTGATCAAAATTAGTTATTAGATCTGAAGGACCACCTTGAAATTCTTGTGAAATATAATATTGCTTAAAAAATTCAGCAGCATTAGGAAAATCAGATATTACAAATTCAGGTAACTGATTTTCAATAATAGTATTGACTTTTATTCGTTTGTCAATTTGAGACATTAATTATTTCCTCTCTAAGTCTCCATTGGAGTAACTGGATGTATAATAATCTCTTGTGAATACCACACCCGAAACATCTTCACCCGAAGCAATTACATCCTTAAACATATTTA
>CENK01000258.1_pt1 | contig 13046 bp, 2 predicted proteins | sample 530191 | NCBI WGS metagenome assembly CENK01 (sample SAMEA2619686, study PRJEB7988) | marine metagenome | biome: marine biome (ENVO:00000447); feature: deep chlorophyll maximum layer (ENVO:xxxxxxxx); material: "saline water (ENVO:00002010), including plankton (ENVO:xxxxxxxx)" | depth 60 m | reverse complement strand
ATTTCTAAAACCAGCAATAACTTCCAATGCTTGTTGAAGTTCGGTTTGTAGATTAGGGCTGAGGTACCAAGTATTAAATCTTTCAAAAAAATTATCAGGATCGGTAAGGTCGACCTCGTGTAGTATAAATGACGCGCCAGGATAATCATTAGTGTTCTGACCAACAAAATAATTGTAAGCCCCTTGTGAAAATATATCTTCTATCTGATCATACAAGTCTCCCGACCCATCAAGGAGAGCATTTATTACATCTTCTATTCTTATCGCCAAATCCACGCTCGTGTTTTGAGCGATTACCTTGTTGCCATCGTTAGTATCATATATTGTAAAGCCCCGTGAAGGAACCGCTGGGGCGCCAAGACTATAATTTTCAACAATTAATAGTTCCAACAAAGTAACAAAAAATTGTGTCCACTTATCCCCTAGCATCGAGTCGGCTTTTAGAGCGTCGAAGATGGCATCGAGGCCCCATTGATTTGCATACGGGATTGTTATTTTATTATAAAATGGATAACTGTCAATCGCCAGAAGATCATCTGTTGTATCAGATAAGGTCCCTCTGTTATCTCTTGTAGCGGTATTCAGTCCGCTCAAGACGTCGACTGATACGTCATGAGACAGGACAGCAACATTTCCAAAATTGGTCATATAGTTTGAATCAAAGTTGTTTATATTGTTGCAGTAAAACTGCAGGTATCCCTGCGAGATATTTTGGTTTTCTTCTATGTTGGTTCCGCTTAGAGCCCCTACTAGCACATCTACATAATCAGCGACATTAATAGCCGACGCGTCAAATATGTTATACGCTGGAAATGGAGAGTCTCCAGTTACCGCTGCTGTATTAATAGAAGCCTCTACATGGTAATAATTTGGTATTAGGGGCTCAGGAATATTGTTGATAACCGATTCATAATCCGGGCTTGTATCTAAAAACAAATTATATTTAGATTCAATTTCTATGTTGTAGATTGGGTCTTCCACTGTGCGATCATAATACCGATAATTAAACTTATGATTTAAAATGGGATTGGCAGGATCTCGGCCAGCAGACCATCCATCTTGTTGCATTATCGGTTTAATGTTTCTGGTTGCTCCTGCCATTCTGGCATCAGTTGTTAAAAGTCCATAGGGCTCGTCGGTATTTTGCGAATAGAAGAACTTTTCAAAATATGGAATACCAGCAAAATTACCGTTGAAATCATTCTGTTCTAATAGATTTTCCAACGCATCGTTGTCATTAGTAAAAGAATTACCCTGATTCCATTCAGCGTTGTCGGGCTTTACAGTTATTGTAACTTCAATTGTGTCACTAGTAGTCGCGTTAGGCTCATCATAAACGCCACTATTGTCTTTAAAAGGTCTAAAAAACGACGACCCATAAGGTTGCCCCGATATAGACACTCTCTCATCGACTATTAAATCACCGTTGTTATTTCTTACTAGTGCCGGCGCATTTCCTTGCAAATCTCTAAATCTGTCAACAGATCGCCAATCATCTCTAATCAAAGGGTGAAGTTGGTAATCTCCGGAGTTGCGCTCGGTCCTATTCAAACCAAATAGATTTGAGTTAATTGCTTCATATACTTTATACGACATTTCTAATAACTACTCCCGCCGCCGGTCGTGCCGGCCGCGACTGTTGCCGTAGCAGTAACGCGCGGTCTTCTACGAGACCGTGGGGCGCTACTTAGACTTAAATCTGCGAGTGTTGCTGGGCTTGAAAGATACTCTGACATTACACCTCCACCGGCGCTCTTATAATTAAGGGTTTCAATAAATAGCTTTCTAACATCTTTCTTGATAGAATCTATTAACTGATCAAAGGTCGGGTGACTATTCGTTGGTCGCTCAACAGCATTGCCTAGAACGAACAACTGATCGTATCCTTCTAAGCTGAATTTATTTTCAACACTAAGCGCCTTGTTCTGTTGTGATACCCGGCACACAACGACTGCACTGGAGTTTTTGATTGCTTCATAGCTTTGATTGTTTAATGGCAGCCACTCGTCTCCAACACCGGTTGAGTACTCTACTCTTACAACAGAATTAAAATTTATATTTTGCTCCAAACTATTAAGGTTTTGTATACTTTCGGGAGCACCTTGTAGTTGAGTCGCAGCCAGAGAACCAGAAATCAATTCCGTACTAGCTATCTCCACGGGTCTAAATGAAGTAGACTTGGCTTCAACTAATCCTTTTAATAGGGGATTGTCAGCAAACTTTGTGTTCTCTCTGACTATGTTTTTAAACTTTATGAGTTCACTTCCCGAAATAGCGGTCCTGGCGTCTCGGCCTGTATTTACAAACGGACTTGAATCAGACAAATACTCTGAGGAATCTACGACCTCTGCTGTTTCGCCAGGAATGCTGTTACGAATCTTCTTAAGACTTGTCAGTTTAGGCTGGAATTGAACTCCGGACTGTCCGAGAAGAAAATCCATTGAGTCAAACTTGGCTGTAGCTAACATAGGATTCGCTTTGAAATTTTTGGACATTGTAGATTTATTTTCGTTTGCACTTAAAAGATCCAAGGACTTGTCAAACTGAATATTTTTTGTTGCCTCTATAGATATAGTATCAGTTAAGATCGCCATAGGAGATAAAAATCCGTATTTGTTAACCCCGGCTTGATTAGGAGAAGGAACATCATATTTCTGCACTTCTTTGTCAATTCTTAATTCATATTGCTGAAAGCTTATCTGGTTCAGCCCTCGGAGCGAGGGTGCTATAAATTCTCCAAAATAATCAAAGCCATTGTTTTTAGTTAGTTGATTCGCATAATTCTCTTTTATGTCGGAAACAAACTTTAGCTTCTTGACTAAAGGATTAGACCCAGCAATTTTAGAATTAAAGTTTTTGTTTTTGTGCAAGTTACCAGCAGTATACTTTTGAATATTTTTATCCAATATCCGCAAGAAATCCTTCAGAATATTATTAAACTCACTTAGCGACTCTGCCGTAACTGAATACGGGCTTGCAAATGAGAGCATATTCCTGGCAATTAAACTAACAGGGACTCTCCCCACAGAATCCCCAAACATGAACCGCAAAATTGAAATGTACAATTCTAAAGATCGTTTCCAAGAGTTGTCCGTTTTAAGTTGTTGTTCTCTGGCGAGTGCATTGAAATCATAATTTTTAACCTTCTTGTCATAGTTATTAACCTTTAGATCGTAATACTCCGTTTCAACCAGGGTATCTCTCAGCTGTGTCGCTAAGCTTGATATTGCCTTTGCAGAGTTATCATTCATCTCTATTTCGATATCGTAATGATACAAGCCCTCAGACTCATCGACTATTTGGCTATCAATTATTAACAAAGATAAAAACTTATTGTCTGTGGTGGTGGAGTTTGGTGTAATCACTTGCACATCGCCGTCAGACAAAGTTCCGATCAACCTCTTGGATTGGCTTTGATCAATACAGGCAGAATCGCCAATTTTATCTGGTGTTAGATAATTACCATAATTTGTATTTCCCACAAAAGTTCTGTAGACCTTAATATCAAGCAATTCTGCGGCTGATAACAAACCTTCATCGCTTTCAAATAAGTGAGATAACTGGGCGTTATCTCTAACATAATTGATCAAGTCAAAAGTCGTGTGTATCTTTACGGAACCATCTTTAGATCTTGAATAATATACTTTTGAAAGATAGCCCCTGGACTGCTGCTGACGCTTTCTGGTATTTATAAAGTTATTTACCTGTCTGGTTCTATAATCTTTTATTTTTTGGTTTGGAACTGTGATTGTTTCAAGGCGCGGGTGAGGCTTATCAACATGTTGGCCCTCGGCCATCAGACCACTGTTGGGGTGATAATGCACCGGACCAACCCAAACATCCCCCTCTTTTCCATAGCCAGCCACAGTATTGGACATTTTATAGATAACTGCCTGTCTTCTAATGGTTCCTCGCCGGATTACGTTTTCTAAAACTGGTCGACTAGTTTCAATGAGGCGGCTGCTTATATCAAATGGAATATTAGAGTCAGTTCTTTCGCTTATGCCGCTCGTAAAACACAAAATTGAAAGGTGTCTAATATTGCCAACTGTCTCTAAATTAAACGGCACACTTATAATTTTTGAATATAGTGTTGAATCCGCGTCTTTCCTATAATACTGCTCTGATACGTTTTTGCTTAGATTATCAATTTTGATATTTTTAACAATTGGAGAAGAGCTTTTTGCATAATTCGCTAAGAGCTGTGGTCTGTTGATGTATCTTTCATCTTTTTTTGACATTAGGGCGCTAACGTTTAGGTTGAAAGCATTATTATAATTGGCATTTTTTGTACTAACCACTATATCAACAACAATATTAGATTGCTTAATCTGCTCTTGTTCTTGGTCGACAGGAATAATCCTTATTTCTTTAATAAGCGGCACCGGTAGGCGAGAATTAAAGACCGCATCTGAAATATTCAACATTAGCAGGGCTCCTCATTATCAGAAGTGTATAGATTTCTAGAAAGTTGTGTTCTAGCGATCGTGCCCTTCAGAGTGCTTTCTTGTATATTTAGTTTATCAATAGCTTCGCTCGGCATTTCTGTATCAACAAGTATGTTAGCGAAAAATTCAACTTTTTGATCATCTAGTGGCTGGTCTAGATCTTGCGTGGTCAAGAATGTTTTTTTGGAGTAAGTGCCATCTGAACCAGACAAAAATACTTCAATTTCAAAATTATCTTTTAGATTGTCCGTATTTCTTTCTACAACATCCAAAACTAAGTAATTTTCTTCCAGATACAATGCCACTCCAGCTGGGTTGTCCTCTGTTAATCTAATAATTTTTTCTGCTTGCTCGGCTGTAAAATCGTCCATCTCATCATCCGATGAGTAGAATGTTTTGTAATCAATCGTTATATCAATCTGAGGGATATTTCGAACAATACCATCCCCAAGGCCAGTGTTGCTGGACGTAAGATTGACGGTCTGATAATACTGGCTGGAAGATATTTCACCTGCTAGGGCATTGATATGCCATGCTGGAGCATATTGGGTCTTTAGATCACTTGTTCCGAGCGGGTCAGACCCTAAGAAGAACTTTTGAGCAAACTGCGGTGTGTCTTGAAAAGTATCAACAAACGCAACAGAGTTCTCAGCAATAACATAATTTCCTGCTGCATCCTGCTGGCCCTCCAGCACAGCCTCCTGAAACTGATTAACTCTCGTTTCGGCGCCGGTGGTGCTTTTTTGGACCCTAAGAGAAGGAGTATCAAAACGAATTCTTCTGTCGGCATCATTCTGAGCTTCTGTAAATCCGGCCGCATCCGTATTGTATAGAATGTCATCGTCAAAAAAAGCGTAAAACGTTGGATTCAGCCGGCCAAGTTCAAGCTTTCTTTTGCCATACTCAGTCAACTTCATTTCTATGACTTCTTCTTTTTTGTTAAAAAAGCTCATCTACTATCCTTCAGACCCCTCTGGTAGTGTTACCACGGGCAGCGGATTACCCGGAACGCCCTGAATATTAACATTTCCTACTATCTCAACCGTGCTATCTGGCTGATCAGTTAGATCTCCAGAGGAGTACCTTATTGTTTCATCAATTTTAACTAGTTCTACAAGCGAGAAGTAATCATACGGCCAGTTGTATGAGTAGTCTCCAATGCTATCAGAGATGGCACTAGTGTCGTCGGTGACTAACGATCTTCTAAACTTCTCATAAGACTTACTGGCGCGCTTCTTAACTTTAAATACCATCCATTTTATTTCGTTTGACTTTGTGGCTAGAAGTTCTAGGATCCTGTCATCATCAATTATAGCTTCTTTTTGTTCAAACTTTTCACTAATATCTGGAGGCAGGTTCTGCCACATATCCGCGATGTCCTGTTTTGTTACCTTGGCACTAAACTCAAACATGTACATTAGTATTGGTTCAACTGATTTGTTGGTAACAAAATCAAATCTTGGTGGGAAAATATACTTTTGCAGACCCGATGCAATAACTCCATATTGTGACTCTTCTTTCGACATTGTAAAGAATTTTCTTCTGTTGCCCATTTCTATAAATGGCACTGCTACAACTGCCTCTTCCAACAAGCCAGTCTCTCTAACTTCCCCTACTCTTTGTGGGGCCCCTGTGTTAAAGCCGCAGACATCTGCTAATGAGAGATTGGACTTTGTATCCTTCAGGGTAATAAAAATTCCCTTTCTAGAATTATCTGGTATACCTCCATATTGGTGCCACATTCCTCCGGTTTTCAAAGACCTTGCGTCGTCGCACCCGTTCGGAGCAAAGCTAGAGGTTGTCTTGGTTGCACTAACGCCAGCAAAATTCAATACCGGTGTTTCAAACTTACTCTGTATTAGCCATGATTTAGATTGCGAATTTGTTCCGTCTGGAACAGATGCAAAATAGTCTGTGAGACTTAAGCATGAATCTACATTCATTATAATGTCCGTTGGAGAGAACCCAGCCTGATCGCGACTATATGTAAAGGTTGAGTTTGCTAGAATGTCATCTAGTGTTGGCTTTCCTGTGGTGGTCGGAATATATGTTATTGTTGCCTTTGCAGAGCCGGAGAAATAAGGTGGTGTCACATGACCAAATGTAGCTCGCCCTTCATGTGCTCCGGGCTGAGACACCGGGTTACCGAATGCAGACTCTCGAACATACATATCAAAAGAGGAAGTATCAACAACGATTTCTCCGTCGCGGGCGCGGCGAGTTCTAAAGATTTCAACTTCCATGTCATATGTAGAGCCGCTTGTTACATGATTAAACTGATCCTCGCGATTAGACACAAAAGCAGCTGGCGAGTTTGTGAAAAACTCTGTTGTAGCACACAAGAAGTTGTCAATCGCATGACGATAAAGCTTCTTGCCATCTACAAACTTAACATACAATGGACCGGCGCCCGTATCAAGCGTTGAATTGTTGTCAACCCCACTATCAAAAATAGCTCCGGAACCGCCTAAATAATCCGGAGTTAAATAATTTTCAGGGCGGTATATCGTTTCAAATGGCAGCACTTCGTTAGTTGAACCAAGGGCATCTGCTCTAGTCATTACTCCATTAGTTAAAGGATATTGTTTTAGAACTTTGGGGTATCTCACTACACCTTCAAATAACGATGTATTAATACCATCAACCCTTCTATCAGCTAACAAGCTAGCATTACCACCCGCATCATCGGCATTTGAGGCAGTGTTAACTAGAACAGGGTAACTAACAGCAATACCAGATTTAATTGTATTACATAAGATTCCTGGAGACATCATTGGCTCCAGCAGAACTCTGTAAGCCTGCTGTTGCGTGACGGTGCCACCCAGCTTTGTAAGAATTTGCGGTCCGTAGGATTGAGAGAATAATGTTCCCAATTCCACAACTCTTTCAGCAGGATAGAATCCCTTATATGGCAAGAATTTAGTGATGGCATTACAGCGGATTGCTGCTTTATCTCTCTGGATTTTTAAGTCTCCTGACCTTTGATCGTTTAAGCTGTCATCTACAACAGAGAAATACTTTATAAAATCTGAATTAGAGTATACTCTATAAAAATCTTCAACGCTTGAATCTGTAATAGATGCTCCAGTTAAATTAAAAGTATTGTCAATTTCTGCTAGGAAGTCTCCTCCATTGTCCTCAACATAGGTCTCAAACAACTCACTAATTCTAAACTCTGGGACAATAGAATAATCCTTACCCACTAATGCAATATATTGCGAATAAGAGTCATAACTCTCGTAAGGAGTTTTGCCTGACTGAGTTCCGGCTTCCCACAAAGCATCTCCAGCAAATACCTTCATGCCGCCAATACTTGATGAGCCAGCCGGCACTCTTTGCGCGTATGTAACAGCCGGTCTTATATCTACAGAGGTTTTAGCAAACCTTGAGTATGAGTTTAGCAATTCACCAGCGCCATCCCTTGCTTCTACAGACTGTGTAGTAGCAAAGTCAAGGTGCCCGTCTAGAGGCCATATAGAGGATTTGGGGATATTCATGCCCTGTGAGTTATCGTTGCCTCCGTATGTAATGGAGCGACTCCTGCGATTGTCATCCCAAATATTTGTAATAGTGAATTCTGTTCTTCTTCTAACAGAGTTTTTATAAGCATTTATTTCTGCTGGGTATATTCTCTCTTCATAATCAATAATTGTGCTTAGATTACTTCCGATCACATAATCGAATACTCTGTTTAAAGTATTGTTTGTTAAATCGGGAACTGGGACATTTAATCTATTGTTTAGAGACTCATTGGAGAATAAATCCAACTCATTACCATACGTTACTTTCAAAGAAATATCGTTTAGTGGATCAGAGTCCTCTGAATTGTCTTCCAGCAAGATTGTCGTTGGCGAATAACGGGAACTGACAGGCTGTTCTGTGTAATCAACAAATTTGTTTGGTTTGAGTCCTCGGCTATACTGGGTTGTGTTACCGTTGATAGTTCCCACGGGAACCAGCGGTGGAGGCACTAGAGCGCCGATCTGATTTGTTTCGCGTAGTCTTCTCGCAACTTTAGTTTCGCCTGTGCGTATCTGCTTCCAAGTTGGATAACCGTACGGGCCATTTCTTATAGTGGTTACAAAATTAAAATAGTCTGCTGCTTTACTCAGAATTGGAGTGGCCCAGTAATCAACATTCCTGTGGGATGTGCTGGCTTCTGCTGTCAGTGGGAATCCAAGTATGTGAGATGAGGCTGTCAGGGGATCAACTACACGCGTATTGAGTCCTGTGAACGACATGTCTTCGTAGTCAGATCCGGTTATAATCAATTCCGACAGCACACTAGCGCTAACACAGGTAGGCGCCTGAAGACCGTAGATTCTCAAACCATAATCCAGCGATGCCGTAACCCAAGAGTATTGCTGTGTAGAACGCGGAATGGCATGCTGCACGAACAGATTGTCAAATTTTGAACTATTGGTTCCACCCTCCACGACAACTGTCTTAGTATTCCTGTTTGTTTTGTGCCACGATGGAGTTGTTACATACGTCAATGATGGGACAGTTCCGAATACTGGATCGTGTCCAAAAGCGCCGGCATGTAAAGTAGCAAGCTGATTTAGACCTCGTGGCTTATCAATATGATCATTAACCCTGATTGATCCAGTGAAGCTTTCATCCGTGTTGGAGCCAGATAGTCCTCTGTTGATAATGCCAAGGTTCCTGTATGGAAGAGCGTTATATACAGACAGTTCTTCGTGTGCTGGATCCCTATACCCCCTGGACATAACTTCGTATGAGCCGGGAGAGGAGAACAGATTTACAAATACTGTCTTGTTAGAATTTGCACCTGTTCGATTGGGAAGTTGATATTCTAAATCGCCGCCAACATTTTCTGTTGATGTTTCAGTAAGCGGGAACCGGCCTCTGGTCGCTAGAGTTTCGGGATTGCTCGCGAAACTAAATGATTGATCTTGGAAGAACGGATCATTAATAGAACGTCCTGACGTTTGTACAACTTGATAGTTCTTCTGGTAGTTGCCGATCTGATTATGCACCAGAGCACCGGATAGTCTCGTGCCAACTGATGCTGTTGTCATTAAGATATTCTTAATATTTACCGGTCGTTTTGCTGTTTCATCTCGGAAACGCTGTGCTGTTGCCAGATTCGGCAGCCAACCGTGAGGTGCTGAGCCTGCGGCGGAATCGGTAAAGGGATAGTTCGGCGGGACAATTCCCAAAGCGCCAGATGCACCTGTGGGGATATTCGAGCTACCGGAATCAAGGCCAAGCGCCAAGCGGAAGCCCTCTGCTCTTGTATCTCTAGTGTCGCTTCCATCATTCAGTTCTGCGTGTCGATAGAACCGGCCACCAACGAACTTCTCTGTAAACGGACTCTGTGCCGCTATATCGGTGTCCGCAACAAAGTCATGGTGAAGGTTAGTGATTGTAACCCCTGCCTTATAAGAGCTTGAGATAGTAGCATTGAAAGTTGTCTGTTCTGTGGTTTCATACAAGCTAAACGGAGCTATTTTATTTCCGTTCATTTTTAGCTTATCATAATTGTTTCTGTTGATGTCTGGGTTTAAGCCAAAGCCTAGTCTCTGCTTGTAGTTTGGGAAGAATTCATCATCTGTGTCTAGTAAACTTTCAACGTCTATGTCAAACGACAACATGATATTAATTGGGATATTACTAGACGCACTAACTGGCCCATACGGCTGAACTGATTGGAATACAAAATTAACATCTTTATTCTGATGCTGCCCAACGCCACCTAAAACCTTCGATCCGGCAACAGAAAAACGATACGGCCTGAGGTTTTCTCGGACGGATACTTGATCAATAGCGGATAGAATTGCACCCCTTGAGTTATTTACCGCGTTGTTCTCGGAGATTGTGGGGTTATTTCTTTCCGCTTTATTTTTCCACCAGAGGTACTTCTTTTTCTGATCACCATCTTCCGGCGCATGCACATACTTCCACTTTTGAACCAGATCCCGGGGCGATAAACCAACTGCCCTTCTTCTTGGGGCGTGAGCGGGATAGAACCCTGTTCCTTGCGGGTCGTCGTCCGGTGATGAAATAGCATCTCCATAGTCTACATTACTCTCAAGCGATGAAGAAAATACATTGTTTTCAGAGTCTATGAACGGGAAAACAGATCTGTATTTGTTTCTTTCTAGGGCATGGCTCTCCACAACCGTTCGCACATTGTCAGCAAAATCGGCAGAGGCAGGAACAAGTTGGCCGAGCATGAAAGACAGAGAAGAATCAAACCATTTATAGAATTCGTAGAAACGATCAAAATCAATTTCATCATTTCCTACTTTTTCAAAGAATTTTTGTCTTACAAACTTGAGCGTCTTATATTCGTCGCGATAACGGTTAACCCCTTCACCAACTAAGTTATTGAAATCCTTTAGTGTTCCAAACGTATTTATCATTTCTTCAGAAATGACTTTGCTCATGCTCTTTTCAAAAGCAAAGAAATAATTTATTGGTCTAGAATCGATCTTAAACTCTTTTTGATCTTGAGCGCTTAAAACTTGAATCGTTTCCGCTGGAGCGATTGTCTCTAACTCGTTAAGGCGAGAGGCAACAATAAAGTCTTTTTTAATCGGTGATGTCGAAGATGCTTCAAAACCAAAGCCCTTTGCAGTTACTTGCTTATTGACGACGTTGCCAATCCACCCAAACCTTGTTGACGCGTGTGTGGCAGAGCCCGAAGACTCGTCTTCCACTGTAAATTCGCCTGAGGCGTTTGACCCAGTATTCTCGCTAAACTCCCAATTAAAAGCTAGCGTGTCTAGCTTAGATACTTCGCCATATGTTGCGTCTGCATCCCACGGGAAAGCATATAGACTTGGGCGTAAGGCGCCGTGATTTTCGGTATCTAAGGCATGCTCTTGTAAAGCTTTATCGTCAACATAATCTAGCCAGAAGCGGCAAGAATTAACCTTAACATCTGACGTTTGTAGAACGGTACCAGTAACGTTTGTGCGGTGGGCGCCTAAGAAAATTCTTCTTGATCCAGTAATGAACGAGTCTGGTGGGGAACTGATTGTTTCGGAAACAGAGAACGTGTTGACAATTTCTCCAGACCTTACCTCAACACCGCCAAATACCACGGTATAGTTACCAGTATCAGCGCCGCCGACCAAATCAGTTAAAGGAAAGTTTTCTGGTTTTATTCTTACCGATAGATTCCAAGTGGAGTCAGAGTAGAGATCTTCATATAGTGAAGATTTCAAGTGTGGAACATATCCTCCAACAGTTCCCGTGAGCACAAAATATGCGTTATCCGACTCTAGTTCGTCTCGGACTGTAAGAACCTGGAAGTTAACCGCGTCTTGCGGATCCCAAGTTGTGGTAGTCTGATTCGGAACGGCGCCGTGTACACCGAAAACAGAAGAGCTAATTGCATTTGTGAAAGAAAAGTTATACTCGTCAGATTCTAAGGGCTTTGTGGGGAAAGTTACATCTGCCTCTAGAGTGACCGCATAGCCACCAGTCAGCTGGGTTGCGGCTGCTATAACACCGGTGGAATCTGGATTTACTGACGACGAAAATGAATATACGACAGCGTTTTTATTAGTATCATTATTAAAATTAACTAACTTGTCATTAACAAGAATAGTTCTTCTGTTCTCACGGAATTCATACTCAGTATTCTGAGCATACATGTTGAGTTTTATTAGCTCATCGTCTATGCCAAACGAACGAATAAGGTTTCTAAACGACTTTTCTGTGCCTTTCGACTTATAAATGTACGTTAAGTTGTTGTAGATGTTTTGATAGATAATGTTTTTTACGTCGTTTAATGATTTTTCATAAATTCTATCTTCACTTCTGTCGGCCAACTTTTCTAATATATCAGCATCAAGAAATATATCCGGTGATACAAACCCGTAAGAATTAAGTTTCTTATAATTGTAGGGGAATGGCTTATTGCTACCGGTTGGGTATTCAATGTTTTTTAAATCATTTAAACCAGAGGCTTGAATGTGTAAAGTATCAAAATAGCTGGAGATAATCTGAGTTAAGTATTTTGCTTGCTTTTCTCCCTCCGCGTCCTGCTCTGTAATCCACGCAGGGATAGAATTATAAATAGAGGCGTTGTTGCTTACGTCATAAGCAGAACCAGAGTTTGCCAAATTTGTCTTAAGAGTGACAACATCTGGGTGATTTGATCTGATGATTGGGTCTAAGAATTCCTTTGTTGCCGCATTTGAAAGGACTATAGCCGAGCCAGTGTTTCTGGAGTTAGAGCCGTAGCCGGTCCAGGCACCGTTTGTGACTCGCCCAGCATAATCAAGAACTACGCTATCTGTTGCAGCTATCCCAGTGATTCCTTCGTTAAATTTGTAATAAACTCCTAGTTTGGTGTTAACATCCTCTTGAGTGTCAGAGAATGGCTCCGGATCAGAATTGGAACCGCCGCCAATCTGGCTTATGAAATATCTTCCTACATCTTTAGAACTTCTCTTAGTTTTCCAATATCTAAATTCGTCTAAGGAACCCGACAGCTTACCAGAACCAGCGGATACCGCTGTTCCCGAAGGTGCCGTTTGGACAGCACCGATGTAAGCTCGTAAAGCACCAGTGACTTCGCCTATAATACTGCCAAGAAGTGCTGTGCGATTAATCGTCCCA
>CENK01004497.1_pt1 | contig 13091 bp, 28 predicted proteins | sample 530191 | NCBI WGS metagenome assembly CENK01 (sample SAMEA2619686, study PRJEB7988) | marine metagenome | biome: marine biome (ENVO:00000447); feature: deep chlorophyll maximum layer (ENVO:xxxxxxxx); material: "saline water (ENVO:00002010), including plankton (ENVO:xxxxxxxx)" | depth 60 m | reverse complement strand
GGTCGAACGATATGATCTGGGGAGCTTACGGGGCGAACGTAGTTCATATGTCAGTGCTTCAAGAATATATAGCTGTTCGACTCGACTTACCCATGGGTAAGTATTACCAAATTAGCGATAGCTTTCACATCTACGAAACTGAGCAATGGGAAAAGATTCGCTTAATAGATTTCGATGGGTTCTACCAACAGCTCCCCATGTACTATCCCAAAAAACAAGTGCCGATAGTTAACCATCCTCAAACATTTCTATATGAGTGTAAGTATTTCCTGAACTGTCTACCCGTCAATAAAGACTTAGAGCTAAGTATTGCAGACTGCAACTCGATTAGTTGGGATAGTTTTAAGAACAATATTTTCCCGTTCGTCATTGAACCCATGATTAAAGCATTTACCCACCACAAGAAGAGAGACTACGTTGAAAGTTATAGAGAGATTGAAAAAATTCAAGCAGAAGATTGGCAAGAAGCCGCTTTCGCATGGATTAAAAAAAGACAACTCAACTGGGAGGCAAAACATGGCACTGGATCCTAAGTGGCAGGCTATAAAAGATATCGCACAGAACGATATAAACAGTTTAATCGAATCTGAGAAGTCTTACGGAGACTCTTGGAAGCGTAGGGGAGGGGCTGGGGCTTTTATGATGTTAGCCCGTAAGTTCGATCGTATCGAACAACAGAGTAAAGACTGTAATTACGATGTGTTCGAGGCAGGAGGCAAGTATATCGGAGAGGACGGTTTACTTGACGATGTAGGGGATCTGAGACGGTATCTACTTCTAGTAGAAAGCGAAATCAGAGCAAACAACACAGATATAAGGAGGCTAGAACATTGGGAATCGGAAGAAGAATAAACTACTGGTTTAGACTGAAGGTACTGATACTTTATTTTAAAAATAAATGGAACAGAGACTCCAAAGTCAAACTAGAAAAGTACAACCCAGAAATACACTCTAAGAAAGAAGATGCAGCAGAGACAGATACCACTAATAACACCAGAAAGTAGTTGGTCAGCACCTAGTGTTCTCCCTCGTTTCGACGAGCACGAACTACTAGCAGTAGACCTAGAAACATATGATCCAGCTCTCCGTGAAAGGGGGCCAGGATGGGCGACGGGGGAAGGTCACATCGTAGGTATCGCCGTTTCATCTAACTCATGGAGTGGTTATCTCCCCATTCGCCATGAGGGTGGTGGAAACTTAGAAGAAGAAATAGTGCTTCGTTGGCTAAAGAAAACTCTCTCTAACCATAAAGGTTCTTTAGTCTTTCATAATGCACTCTACGATGTGGGTTGGTTAAAGCGAGAAGGAATAGACTTGACGTGTCAAATCTACGACACGATGTTTGCTGCTCCTCTCCTTGACGAACACCGTCGCTCATACTCTCTTAATGCTTTGGGGAAGGACTACTGTGCTGCGGAGAAGGATGAGTCACTGTTAGAAGAAGCGGCTAAGGCATGGGGCGTGAATGCCAAATCTGGTATGTATGCGCTACCCGCTAAATACGTTGGACCATACGCTGAGCAGGACGCAGTACTTACTTTACAGTTATGGGATCAGCTCTACCCTAGAATCCAGGAGGAAGGATTAGAAAAGATTTTCAAGTTAGAGTGTGACTTGATTCCGTTGTTGATTGAAATGCGATGGAAGGGAGTAAGAGTTGATTTAGATCGAGCAGAGCAGGTGGCTGAGACATTGTCGAAAAAAGAGCAGCAGCTGCTGGTAGAGTTTAAGAGGAAGTTTGGAATTACTGTAGAAATCTGGGCTAACGCCTCGATTCAGAAGGCTTTTGAGGCTAACGATATCTGGTATCCACGTACCGAGAAAGGTATGGCGAGCTTTCAAGCTCCATGGTTAGAAGCTCACGAACACCCGCTACCTAAGATGATTGTACAAGCTCGGAAGTGGAATAAAGCACGCACTACTTTTGTTGAGAAAATGATCCTGGGTCATCAAGTTGACGGAAGAATACATGCAGAAGCCCACCCTCTAAGAAACGACTCGGGAGGGACAGTTAGCGGTCGATTCAGCTACACCAACCCGAATCTACAACAGGTTCCCGCTCGAGACCCAGAACTAGGAAAGCTAATACGATCATTATTTATACCGGAGCAGGACGCGATCTGGGGCGCGTTCGACTATTCGCAACAGGAGCCTAGACTAACCGTGCATTACGCCTCTAAGATGAATCTACGAGGCTCAGAGGACGCGGTTAAAGCGTACTCGGAAGAAGGAGCTGATTTCCATCAGATCGTAGCGGATATGGCTAATATTCCTAGGAAACAAGCTAAAAACATAAACTTGGGACTCACCTATGGAATGGGGCACACCAAGTTAATTAAAGAATTGGGGGTAGAGGAAGACGAAGCTCGCACTCTACTCGAGCAATACCACCAGAGAGTACCGTTCATCAGAGCGTTACAAGATCAATGCGCTCGGGTGGCATTAGAACGAGGACATATAAAAACACTCGGAGGCAGAAAGTGTCGATTCGATCGGTGGGAGCCAGTCCACGGAGACGGGATACCTCTACCAGAAGAAGAGGCAAAAGAAACCTACGGAAACATAAGACGTTCCTTTACTTACAAAGCATTGAACAGGCTAATTCAGGGTTCGGCAGCAGACATGACGAAGATTGCGATGCTAGACCTCTGGAAAGAGGGGTATATCCCTCACTTACAGATTCATGACGAACTAGACTATTCAGTCGGATCAGAGGAGGAAGGTGAATTTATCATGGAGAAAATGGCAAAATGCGTAGACTTATCCGTGCCGCTAGTTGTGGACGCAGAGTATGGAGAAACTTGGGGAGACTCTGCAGAATGAGTAAGGGAATTAGTAACGAAAAGAAAGAAGAAAACAGACAGCTCTACCGATCAATCTACGAAGAGTATAACAAGGGCGATACCACTCTAGCTCTACTCGGGAAAAAATATGGGTTGACCAAGCAGAGAATATGGCAGATCGTGAGTCGCTCGAGCCTAGGAGACGGTGATTATTTCTACAAAGACTGATGCCTAAAGAAGCTCGACTCTGGAATTCGTTAAAGACGAACCTGAAGAACCAGATTCATCTGCAGAGAATTGAGACAGGAATTACTGCTTCAGGAGTTCCTGACGTGAACTGTTGTTACGAAGGAAAAGAATTTTGGATAGAGTTAAAATCGATCAAAGGAAACCAGCTGACTCTGAGTCCTATGCAAATTGCTTGGATGGCGACCAGAGCTAAGTTTGGAGGGACTTGTTACGTGTTAGTTCAAAAACAGAAAGAAATAAAATTGTTTCCGGTAGTAGACCTAGCGCAATTAAAGACTTTGACATGGAAGAGCGAGCCAATCTTGCATTTAGAATCTCCGTACGAGTGGGAGTTGCTCTTTAAAGCTCTCGTAAGTAACTCGTTTACTCGCTAAAAGTAACCGTTTTATAATAAGGTAGGTAACGCGGCACGCCGCTTACCAAAGCCCCGAAAGGGAAACAGAAAGTAGAATAGGAGCACAATATGGTAGCAGCAGTAGAAACCATGGCGTGGACAGGAGACGTGCCTTGGCACGGGGAAGGCGTAAAAGTCGACCCTAACCTGACTCCACGTGAGATGATGGTTGCAGCAGGACTTGATTGGTCTGTTAGCAAACGTCCAGGATACACAATCGATACCCCGAAATACGGGGACGATTCAGGGTTGATGCAAACCCCTAGCAGTAACTTTATTGTTAGAGATAGCGACAACTCGATCCTCGGTCATTGCGGCAACAACTATATACCCGTACAAAACGAGCGTATCTTCGACTTCTTTCAGAAGTTTGCTAAAGAGACGAACGTCACGATGGAAACTGCCGGTAGCTTACGCAACGGTAAAGACATCTGGGCACTCGCTAAATTGAACGGTGGCTTTGAACTTCCAGGAGGCGACGAAATAAACGACTACTTGTTGTTTCGACAGCCCCATGAACCAGGACACAAGTTGCTAGTTCGTGACACTGAGATACGAGTTGTGTGTAACAACACGTTGCAATTCGCACTCGGTAAGGAAGCGAAAGGCGAGTTTCGTATGAGTCATATACATGACTTTAACGACGACATGGCTAAGGAAGCAGCTATAGCAGTTGGCCTTATGAAAGAGACAACAGCTGAATTCCAACAAACCGCTGAGTTCTTAGCTAAGAAGAAAGCACAGCACTCTAACGTGCTAGAGTATATTGCTCGTATTTACCAACCTGCTGTGTACGAAGAGTACGAAGAAAGCCGACGCCTCAAGGCAGATGGCAAGAAGGTTGGTGAGCTTACGCCTTTACGAGACGAGTTTAGCAAGTTTTCGAACTTGGTTGTAGACGCCTTGGAACAATCTCCAGGAGCCAACCTAAACTCTGCAAAAGGTACTTGGTGGGGAGCGGTTAACGCTGTGACCTATGTCGAAGACCACATGCGTACTGGAGAAAACAAAGTATACAACGCTTTGTTCGGCGATAGCTCGAAACGTAAGACACAAGCTCTTGAGCTTGCGGTCGACTACGCGAAGGCAGCTTAATATGGGAAGTGTAGTAAAACTTCACAACCATGTTGTGCTAGACCAAGACCTGATTAGTAAAGTCTGGGCGGTTGCGAACTTCTTGCGCAAGGACGGGGGCACAGCCCCCGCCATGCGTCTAGCAGCTCAAGAACTAGCAGACATTATCCCACTAAAAATGTATGACCAAAACTGCAGTCTTTCCGACGAGTTTATAGTACATGAGGATTTACTAGACGAATGGGCGGCTCCTATACGGGAACGCATGATACCAGTACCACAAGGAGAATTTCATGATAGATAATGAATGGGAGGGTATCGAGCTAGACTCTGATATTCCTATACCTAAAGACACGCGGGGAAGTCGAGGAAGTCGATATCCGTGGCCAATTTTCAAAGCAGGAGACTCTTTGTTTTTTGTTCCAGATGATGACGAAGACACGCCTAAACGGTTAAAAAACCGACTAGACCAGTCTTGGCGTACTCACAGCAAGAAACAAGATCCTGAATGGCAGTTTGTTTCACGTTTTTCAGCAGAAACTGATCCTAAAACCAAGAAAGAACGCAGCGGTGTTCGAGTATGGAGGAGGGCGTAATGGATAAAGAAGTTGAGGAAGCTATTAAAAACGTCACGAAGATGCTAGACGACGTCAATGAATTGATGGATAGCATACGAAAAGACGTGTCGCTTTTAGCGGAAACTTTAGACGAACTCAACGTAATGCTTTACCCAGATGAAGATTTTGGGCCAACGGGTGCATATGTCAACCAAGACCCAGATCTCAAAAAGTAGTCGTTTACTCGTTAAAAAATATCTAGTAAGCTAAAAGACCGGCTGTTTTTTAGAGCAGCCTTAAATAGAAAGTAGAATGGAGAAATACCATGGCAGCAGCAACTGCAAAAAAGTCCTCGGCGACGAAGACAAAAACCGCGCCAGCTAAACCTGTCGCAAACAAGAATGGCATACCTGCCCCTACAGTTCAAAAGACTGGTCGGGCACTACAGCGTTTCGCTTACACCGGTAAGTTAGCGGCTGATGCGAAAACCAAGGCACCACAATTCATTGCGGTGTTACACGGTATGTCGGGGGATATAGAGTCTAAAGAGTTTAACTCCAAAGACTTTACGTTGCAATCTTGCTTAGACTTATGTGTTGACGAAGGTATTTTGTCAATGCCTAACACTAAGAAACCTGAGAATCAGAAAAAACGCATTATTGCTTGTTACAAGCAGCGTTGGGTTGAGGAAGGTTTCATTAAGCGGATTGGGTAGCAAAACACGTGGAAAGGGGGCGAAAGCCCCTAGACCACCTGTAGAGGGAAAATTTATGTCAGAACAACCTTATCCAATCGGGAAAGTGTTAAAAAACATTCCTGCTCCTACAGAAGAGGGATCAGGGAGACGACGAGTTTGGCCTATATTAGAAATTGGAGAGTGTTTTTTCGTTGAAACTGAAGGGCAGTGTGCAAGTTTTATTTCATCACAACGATACCAACTTCGAAAGATCGGTATACTAGATGCAAAAGGAAGGTTTACGACGCAAAGAAAAAACAACCAAATTGGAATATGGAGAATCAAATGAACTCAATCCACGTTATCGACAGAGCCGAGCGGATTGACGCAATTAACCAAGCGGCAGAAAGAACAACAGATCCTAGAATGAGAGAATTCTGGATAAGAACCCACAAAAAACTAATTAGGAATCTTAATGAAAGCAGAAATAGTAGACGATGGAACGCTTGATACTGTAGTTCAATACAACGGTAAAGTGCGACGGTACGACACCGAAATCAGATACTCTTACAACTCAGACGAAGAGTTTCTAGACAGTGTCTTTAACGACTTTTACGACGAGGAAAGCGATCAGCTAGACATACTCTACGAATTAATGGAAGGCGATGCAACAGTATGCCTGACCTGCGCAGAGTGGTTTAGTTTCGATAAGCCTGACGAGTCGAAATATCATTCGATAGAATGTGAGACGTGCGGATGGCACATGGTATTGTCAAAAAGATTACCAGAAATACCTCCGCATCTACACAGGAGGTTGGTGAGAGATAATAAGGATATTTAATTTGTCCGATGCGTCATACGATCCGGCGGGTAGTAGCGTCGGTGAGGGATTCCTGCGGCCTAACACAGCCGTTCAACCACCCTACCATCGAAGTATGTTGGTCGGGATAAAAAAGGGGCGATGAAGCGCGTTTGCATCGGGGAGTGGTTACCCACTCCTGAATTTGACGACAATCGCTCCGACTACTACACCTTTAACAACCAGAGAGGGAAGTATGGATAGTGAAGAAATAAATAAACAGGTCGAGGAGTTCCTCAAGAAAGGAGGCTCGATCGAAAAGATTCCAGCAGGAACCAGCACAGAACGTGCTCTGAGTGAGAAAAAGAAACTATTCGGGTTGTCTAGCAGACGACCAGGATTTGCCAAAGAACGATTAATTTTAACACCAAAGGATTAAATATGAACACAGCAGGCGATTTTATGGCTCGACTCGATGACTTTTTACGAAGAGAGCAAGACGACGCGTGGAGCTACGAGGTACTACGAGACAACGTCACAGGCAATCTGATGATAACGCTCAACATTTGGGATCTTCAATCACCTAGACGCGATACAGCGGTCGAGGGATTGAATGAACTCTGGACACATCTCAACGAAATGGGGCACGAGGATGAACTCGAGTCGTCTATTAACAAGATAGCGCAGTTTTTACAGACCGATGTGGAAAGCGTAGGCTACGGCAGGTTCTACCACAAGCCAGAGGAGAAGTGAGATGCTCAATGAAGAACAAGCTGTGGACGTTTTAGCTGTTAGACGGAATGGTCTATGGACAATAAAGATTTTTACACCGGAGAGCCAGAAAGCGAAAGAGGTGTTTATGACAAGACACTGGCTAGACGGTTGCAAGTTAGTTGAGAACTGGATAGAGAAACAAGAAGAGGAAAATGGAAAGCGTTGAACAGTGTGCAGACTGCGGCACAAAATTAATCTACCAAGAAACTTGTACGCAGGAGATGCTGCATTGTCCTGACTGCGATAAAAGATACAAACCGGATGACTTTTTTACAGACTGTTGAGGTGATGAGAAAATGTATTGTTTGTAACCGATGGACTGAGATGCGAAGGTTTCACACAGCAAAGAAAGAGGGAGAAGATTGGCCTGTCTACTTAAAAGTCTGTTTAAAGTGTCCCGCGCCTTAGTGGTTTTTTCGCGGAACTCCGCGTATTATAATTCGTTATAGCCCCGTTTTTAGCGGGACTAGATTAGAAAGGAGAAAGATATGCCCAGACGATACAAGATGCACAGCACCCGTAAGGCTGCTAGACCTGTACCTGACCGGCCTCTTAGACGGCCCGAGCCGTTACCTCACACCGTCGGTCGAGCGGATTACCCGTCTCGACTACCGACTACAGATTGTACGCAGAAACGTACAGCCAAAAAGATTCCAGGAGTTACCGTAGCCCCCGCGTATAACAAAGGTGCTTACCAAGTTATTCCCGAGTCAGATATCAAACACATAGGAAGATAATATGGATATAAAAGAAGCATTACGGATTGTAATAGACAACGTAGAAGTTAACGGCGACTACAATGTCGAAAAAGCGATTACTCTGGTAGAGGATGCATTACAGCTTCTACCAGTAATTAGCCACGGTGGTGGACAGCCGTTCCACTACGTCGAAGAGTACGACGATGAGCTACACCCCGAGTGGGTTCGACGTGAGGCTCTACACTCCAATCAACAACAGTAGGAGGAGGAAGGAAACATGGATGAGATAGTCATTAGAGATGACGTACCTTTCCCTGAGATTACTACAAAAAGAGGTAAGCCAGCTACCCCAGAAGGTCGTGCAATGGAGGGATTAAAACTAGGCCAGTCGTTTGAGACTGGCCCGTTTTCGCACAAGGAAGCCAAAGAACAATCAAAAACATTAAGCAGGCAAGCGGCCAACTTGCACAGACGAAAATATTTCAACCAACAGTGGAGACTTAGAACAGCAATGCGTTTTGTCAAAACCACCGGAGAATATTTCGTAGGAGTTTGGTGCGTCCATAAAGATTCATTTAAAAACATAAAAAATTCGAAGAGGAAAAAATGACAGACGAACTGGACAAAGTTATGAAAACATTCGACCTAGTCTTTATGAAAGAAGAACAGGAAGAAGATCCCAACGGGCGGTTTTTACCGCCCATCAGAAAGGAGAAAAAGAAACGTGGAAGAAAGACACGGGTCACCGTATGACCGAGGAACAGCCGATGCGTATTACCATCGGCCAAAACAACCTCATTACTATGAAGGAAACAGCTACTCTACAGAGCGTATCGAGGAAAAGGATATGACTGAACAGCAGCTGGTTGATTACGATTTTGGATACGAAATGACAACTGACCGGAAAGACTTTGGAGAATTTGATAATGCCTAGAGAAGTAATCGAGTGGGAATGGGAGGAGGCGTTCGATAAGTTTGGATTCGGAGACGGGGACGGTTGGAACGGAACCGATATTGTCGCCGACTTTATCGAGAGCCTCGGTTACGAAACACAGCGAGACGTGTGGGGGATTCATAACTACGTGATTATGGACGTTACAGTGAGGTGTGGACCGATACAGATATCGATCATTCCACTGAAAACGAATATTAATTACGACAACCCGAACGACTTTCTACCGAAAAACTTGGTTAGAGAATTGGAGGCAAGATTTGGATCTTACTAACGCAGAGCTGAAGGCTTGGTTAGAACAATGCCCGACTCACACTCCTGAAACACTTCAGGAGTTGAACGGGATATTTGTCGTGATTTTCAGGCCGAAAGAAACGGGGAACGACGAGTCGTTAGGCTTAGTCTAGCGGCCAGTGGTTTTTTCGTACTTTTCGGCGGGTTATAATTCGTTAAGCCCCGCGCCCGTAGGCGGGATTTATAAACCGATAGAAAGGAGAAAGAATGAGCAATAGATTGCCATTTATGCTGACCCTACGAGAACACGTAGGAAAACGAGTCGACAATGTCGACGCAACTTTCGCATTACTGCGAAAACTAGGAGAGAGCGACGACTGGACTAGAAGCAAAGAGTTTCTACAGATCCACAAACGCTTTTACAAACCCAACGAAATCTCGAAAGCCTTCGAGACAACCGAAGCCAGAGGCACTCCCATCGCGGATGCGCTTATAAGAGAGCGCAAAGAAGATGAGTATGTACCAGTTGAGTACGAGCTACGAGGTAGAATGTACTTCGATAACACTGGCGACTGGTTCGACACCGGTACGAACGATTTCAGTAAACCCTTCGGATTGTATGACCTACCTAACAAAACAGAGGAGGAAATCAACGAGTACGAAAACGGTTTGATCTTCGTGGACGTACAGTATACCGAGACCGACAGTTACGGGTTTTTATTAATGACCGGTAAGGGACTTAAAGCGTTGAAAGACACTAACCCGAACTTGTATCGAGTCTTGACTTCATTAGAAGACGGTAACTTACACTGGAAGGATATGAAGTACGCAGAAGAGCTTCATGAGATTACCGAAACGTATGAGTATTCGGGATACGGTGAGGACGAGGAGATTAAGAAAGTCTACCACAATTACTACCACTGGGAAACGCACCACACACAGGACGGCTTGAGTTTAAGTAGAGAAACCTACCATTCGAAAGCTCCTGGAGAAAACAAACGCCCAGTGTGGATGTCGAGACAGGACATAGCGAGCGGCCCTCTGACCGATAGCGAGTTCTGGCCATTAGAAAACGCATTGAGTAATATTAGAGCAGACCATTTAGTCTGAGTAGTTCTACGAGCGGCCTTACGAGGCCGCTTTAAGAAACACTTAGTTTCATTAACCAATAGAAAGGAGAATTGTATGTGCGATAACAGAATAGAAGTCTCAGTACCGAAAGGCTGGGACTATAAGATTGTTGAGTATCGTTGTGGATCCACCGGAGTATACGGTCAGATGATCCTGTGCGAGAAATGCGAATCGCAACGAGAGCACCGCGAGTCGTTAGCCGAAGCAGATAATGCATGGTTACGATCTGCGGGATGGGGAGAAATATAATGAGCCGAATACCAAACGAGACCTACACGGTCGAACTCACGGGAGAAGAGATTTGCACCTTGATGGGCGATGCTTGCTACATAGAGGACGAGGCAGAGACCACAGAAGCGGCCAAGAAAGTACGCCGCAACGCTATCGAAAAGTTGAAAGAGGCTTTCTTTCCGAAAGCAACTAAGATATGGGATGAGGAACGAAAAGCATGAAAGAAGTACGACACCAAACTGACTCACTCTCTAGAGGGTGGGTCAGAAAGGAAAAGAAGATTCGAAAAACTAAACAACGTCGACTAGACAAAAAGAGGTGTGTAGAGTGAAAATGCATGAAGACGCGGAGTTTGTGTCACTCGACCAGTTAGCCGAGTGTTACGACGGATTGAGCAAGGAACTCTACAAGAAATTGTGGGACATGATGCCGAAGGAAACACACAGCGATTACGGCGACTTCGGAAGCCAGTACGAAATGAACTGCGCTAACGGAACGCTTATAGATGAGCACTGGGATAAGTTTACCGAAGACGAACAAGCGATGATTAACAAGGCTCTCGATAACCAAATAGAACCACACTTCGGACAAGAGAACCTTGAGAACTAGGACAAAAGAGCTGCGGGTGAGGCCGAGTCGCGATTGGCTATACCGCAGTATTAACCAGACGGGAGATAGTACAATGGGCTAGAGTTAGTCCCGAGAAAACCCTCCATCCGATCCTTAAGTCAGTGGAGCAGAAGGGGACATAATATCACGAGGGATCGGCACTCTGCGGGTCGCCACTGCGGAGTGTGCTAAATAGATTTGAGTTGTTCTGCGAGTGGCCTTTCGAGGCCACTCCAAGAAACACTTAAACCAACAGAAAGGAGAACGATAATGGATAGATCAGACTATCACTCGAAAATTATTTTGCCATTCCTCAGGGATCACTACAGGTGGCCCGATGACATTGCCGACCGATACGCACGTGGTATGAACGAAGCGCATCAGATGGTGTGCACTTCAGACACTGGCGTGTTGATGGATATGCGAGCGGCTATGCCGAACGTATTTGACATGGCGATTACATACAGCTATGTGAACCCCTACGTTGCAGAGCTCACCGAGAGCTGGGTGAACAATCTCGGGTTCGAAGGAGTACAGAATATCGTTTGGAAAAACGCTAGACAAACGTGGCTGACCGACCTGCTGAGCTATGCCGCAGCGAGAAAGAACAAAGATCCGAAGTACCGCACTTACGATAGCGAGGTGTTCGCCGAGTTTTTTGAGGAGTTCAAAAACACTCCAACAAGACACCGCAACGAGTTCGTAGTTGTGAATGACGGAGTTTTAATAGCAGAGGCTAACGAGGCACAGTCTGCGCTAGAAGCAACACTGCCCGAGAAAGCTGAGTTTCCGACTGTAGAGTATACACCTTGAGTACGGTTAACGGTTGACCAAGCCGCCGTGACTACCTCGAAGGACTCAAGGTGAACCTTTTTACTTTGAGGTAGACTTGGATTGCCCCAGTTCATTACCTATGGTGGACTGGGGCTTTTTTATGCCCAGCGATCACTATTAGATATTAGTTATATTGTTCTGTGAGAGATTTAACTTTTTTTAAAAAAATTAACAAAAACAGCTAATAGACTAATAGAAGTAATAGAATAGAGGTGAAAGTCTCTAGAACAGTGGATAGTGGTGAGTGACGAAAGTAATAGAAAAACTATGAGTTATTAGTTTCGAGAGAGAATATAAGAAAAGAGGCCACGAGAAAACTTTTACTTTTTATAAAAAAGATTAGATATATAAATTATACTTCACCCAGTTGAAACACTCGGAATGACTGGATGAAAGAACTTAAGTACACCCCAATGGTTCCTACAGACGATGGTAACGGCTACCTCGACCCCGATGGTAAGACGTGGCAGGAACTCAACTCGAAACAAAAGAAGTTTGTAAGGGAGTACGTTAAAGGACAAAACGCCACCGATGCCGCTGTAAAAGCAGGCTACACCAAGAATCGTAACGCTGCGAAGCGACAGGGCAGTGTGTTACTCAATCACAACCCACTAGTGCGAAACTATCTGATTGAGCAGGAGATAGAGGCCGAGGAAAGAGAAAAGATTTCCATGGAGAGCCATCTATCCGCTCTACACGATCTGAGGGAGGAGGCGAGGGACCAAGGACAGATTAACGCAGCCATTACGGCAGAGATCCACCGAGGGAAGGCAGGTGGACTCTACATCGACAGACGGGAAGTCCTGACCGCGAAGATTGACGGACTTAGCAAGGACCAGCTGATCGATCGACTGAGTGACTTGATCAGCAAACGAGCACCACGAACCATTGAAGGGGAAGTGATTAGTTCAGGTTCCAGTTAAACCAGAACCCAAACCGAGACCCGATAGTCTACTCTACTCTATCGATGGGTCGGTCTACTCTACTCTATCACTCTCTCACTCTACTCGATCACTCTACGTTCGCGCTCTTGTTATAACAAGCGTTCGTTAGCTTGTCGCGCGGCTTCACTCTACCAGTCTACTCTACTCTACTC
>CENK01005163.1_pt1 | contig 13258 bp, 12 predicted proteins | sample 530191 | NCBI WGS metagenome assembly CENK01 (sample SAMEA2619686, study PRJEB7988) | marine metagenome | biome: marine biome (ENVO:00000447); feature: deep chlorophyll maximum layer (ENVO:xxxxxxxx); material: "saline water (ENVO:00002010), including plankton (ENVO:xxxxxxxx)" | depth 60 m | reverse complement strand
GGCCCCCGCTATTGTAGCCGCCCAGGGTTGCGAGTGTTTGGGCGATCTGCGGTTGCCACTGATAGTGAGATTTCAGCGGCGGGGTCTGGGGACAATCGAAAGTCTTGATCACCCCGTTCAGGCCTTCAACGCCGAATAGGTCTGTGGCGTAGGCGTCCTCGCCCTGGTTAACAGGGATGGTTTTGAGCTTCGGCTTGATTGGCCCTGCATCCCTGTTTGGGGCGGCGGCGGTATTATCCACGACCACTTTTGGCGCACGGGCGGCGGCGATTAATTCGCCTATCTTTTCCCGCTTTTCCGCATAGCCCAGGTTGGCTATGGCGTCGATCTCAGCCGTGTCGGGATCAACCCCAACGGGTACGGGGACTGGCTCCGCAATCGGTGCAGCCGCGACCGCTGCGGCCACAGACTGCGGCGGCGTTGGGCGTGGCGTTGATGCTGAGGGGGAAGGGGCGGGGGAGCCTTTAAGGCGTCCAAAGTCTGAAGGATCAATCCCCAAGGCCTGGGCGGTGTCGGTAATTTCAGCAACCCGTAGGGCCTCTGGTTTGATGTGTTTGAAACGGCCTGAAGTGTCCGCTTTCATCCGGTTACGAATTTCCGCGAGAATGGCGGTTCGTTGGTCTGGGCTGTATTTGTACTCCACTTTTTATCTCCTAGTCTGTCTGTTTTGGTTCTGTCATAGGCTCTGCCCACGGGCAACGCCCAACACCAATATATTCGCGTTCGCTGTATAAAACAAGGGCTACATGCATTTTTTACAGGGGCCTTATGTCTGATACCAATGTGCAGGGCCTCAGAGAGTATGACGGCCCGCCCCCCGGTTTCTTACATCGTCCAGAAAACTTTTATTTTCCGCGCCAGACAGACAGACAGACAAGGCCCCGCCCCAGACAAACGGCCCACAGACAGACAAGGTATGACCGAAAGTATGACCGCCCGCCGCAGCCCGCCGCGCAGCCCCCGTCCCGCCTCACTATCCCGCCGTGGCCCCGCTGATTTCATATCAGCCGCCCAGACAAATCGAACACTTTGTCTGGCCCTGGCCCACATCGACCAGAAGACACTCTGGCACCCCAGACCTGATCTCCGCGCCGCCCGCGATCCGCCCTGAACCCAGTGCTTACGTTTTTGAGGGCTTAAACACGTTGTCTGAAAACACTGTTTTTAAAAATTTTTTTATATTATATTGTTGTCTATGGTCTGGAGGATCTATGGCTAGACGAATAGACAAAAAGCCACCTAAGCATTTGCGGAAGATGGCGGCATTTAACCAAGAGATTTCAAAGATTGAACAAGAAGACATGCTGTTTCAGCACCCGTCCTTCTTGGGAAATCAACGGCAGTTTATTGATACGTTATATAAAGAGCTACCCGCCCTAGCGGATCGCTTGGTCAGTTATATGTCCGCTGTTCCAGAGCGTCATGTCAGCGCAAATGGCACGATGCAGTTGATGATCCCTGAGAAAGCCGCTCTTACAGACGGGCAACTCCAGCTTTTTAAGATGATCTTACAGAAAGGGCTACCGAACCAGCAGCCTGTAAATATGAACGGCGACCAGAGCCAAAAGACGGACGGGAAAGTCCACATCACCATCAACCAGTCTGGTCCTGAGATAGACTTTGACCAGAGTGGGGAAGTAATACAGGGGGTCCAACAAGGTCGGGCAAAACAGGTGGGGACCCTGACGTTCAAGAAGCCCGAGGTTCTCAAGAAGTGAGCCAAGAGGTAACCTTTGAGGCGCATCACGGGCAACAACTAGTCCTTGCGGACGAACATCGTTTTATGACCCTGGTATGTGGACGGCGTTGGGGTAAGGATCACCTAGCTTGTATTAAAATCCTCTCTCATAGCTTGTCTCATGTGTCTCCTCGCGGCGGTAAAATCTACGCTTGGTTAAATCCAGTCTATAATCCGCAAGGGAAAGAGAGCTTCCGTGTCTTTCGGACTTTTGCGGAGTCCGGTGGCTTGGTTCAGAAGTGCATAGAAACCCCACCAATGGAGATACGACTAATAAACGGAGACAAGGTTGTCTTCTTTTCGGCAGATCAACCGGATAACTTACGGGGTGGTCAGTATGATGGGGTCATAATTAACGAGGCGGGGCTTATTGGGGACCTTGAAGATCTATGGTCTGGTCCTGTCGCTGCTATGTTGTTGGATAGAGCGGGGTGGGCTTGGCTACAGGGGACCCCGAAAGGGAAAGGACCCCTACATAAATTCTTCCTTCGCGGCCTTGTAGACAAATTAGACAACGGTAAACCTAATCCTTGGAAGTCTTACCGTTTCCCCACCAAGACAAATCCATTTATTCCCGCCGAAGAACTGGATCGTCTCAAGGACGAACTACCGGAGGATATGTTTCAGCAAGAATTCCTTGCTGAATTCCTTGATAGTGGTGGTGCAGTCTTCAGAGGCTTAGATCGAATGAGGGCTAATAGTGAAAACACTCGTATTTTACCTCAAAGCGATATGTGTCGAGTTGGTGTCGATCTTGCTAAACACACTGATTTCACTGTTGCTGTTGCTTTGGACCCTGCCAGCAATGTTATTGGCTTTGATCGTTTTAACAATCTTGACTGGAATATCGTCACCACGCGGATTGAGAGGTTCTGTTCACGCTATAGGGGAACGGTGGTCCTTGATGCCTCTGGAGTGGGCGATCCGATCTACGACAACCTTGCGTCAAAAGGCTTGGCTATTCGACCAGTTAAGTTCACGAATGAGAGAAAGACCCAGATGGTTCAAAATCTCATGCTCCTTATTGAAGAGGGGATAATGCGGATACCGATACCTGATGGCTCCACTGGTATAGACAATTCCACGGAACATCTTTGGCGTGAACTAGAGGCTTACAGCTATAACATCACTGCCACTGGTCGTATTCGTTACGAAGCTCCGCGAGGCTTCCATGATGACTGTGTAACTGCCCTCTTCTTGGCTGCATCTGAGTTGGCTCCCCAAATGTCAGGTCATCATATGTTTAATGAATTAGAACTCTCCCGCGAAATCGGACAGGCAAGCCACGGGTACTAGACAAAATCTAGACAAAAACAATAGAAAAGCGTATATTTTTGTCTGAGTTAACTTTTTTGTCTGGGATTTATTTTTCTATGCATGGTAACCCTCGACTGAAAACAGGCGCACAGCGGTTGCGTACTAATACTAAACCCGCGAGGAAACCAGCGGCTGACAGAAAATCTAATAATGCTGTAGGCAGCGGTAAGGGATGGGGTCTACACACAATGGCAAAGAGTGATGCCACACATTATGAACCCCGATTAAAACGTAAGATACTGCCCCCTTATTAGAGGTACATTATGGCCCGTAAGCCTAGACAAGGCGACCAGTCCGAAATCGACAGTGTCGTTAATCCTACCGATCAGATACACGATAATGTTGCTGATGGTCGTATTCCAGAGGCTGACCCCAGACAGCTTGGACCTTACGTTGACCCAGAAGTAGCTTTAGAAAACGCGAGGACAGACTTGGTCAAAGACGCAGTTAACGAGATGACTGCGATGGAAACACTTGAAAGGACGGGACCTAAATATGATCAAGCACTGGTTGATGAACTTAATGCAGAAGATGAAGACCCTGTGGTTGTGGTTAAAGCAGAAGTTGAAAATGCTTCTGTCATGCCTGACCAACAAGGGCCTGAAGCTGTTGGTAATGCTCTTAACCGCGACGACAACGCTGCTGAGTGGTTGGACCCAGAAACTGAAAGAAAACTTATAGACTATGCGAGAGCGCACTTTGATCTCAGCTATGATCGTATCTCTGACCGATATGAATACTGGCGGGACAGTGAGGTAACCCATGACATCTATGTCCCAGCGTCCGTTGTTGAACGAACTAGCTCTACCGCGAGAACCTTCTCAACAGGTACTCTTTCTCAAGCCGAGGCGGCTGGACGCTATAACGCCAAGAGTAAGGTTATCGATCAGATTAAGACCCCTTATAGCCGTGCTATCTCTGATACGATTTGTACATACAACCTTGCGATTTTTGGTGGAGCACCACCGTTTAAGCTAGAGAGTTCCGGTGACAGTCGGCAGCGTCGATCAGCGAAGATTCTTGAACGGGAGCTTCACCGGAATATGCGGAAGGTTGGTTATGAACAACGGCTCTATCAAGTCTTTCTGGACAACAATCGTTACGGCATGGCCCCTATCGCCTGTTTCTATGGCGCAGATGGAAACGTGCCTGTTAATATTGATCCTTGGGCTTACTTCCCTGACCCGAGGGTAACCAGTCAAAACCGACACGAAGCTGAGTTTGTTGGGTACAGGTCTTGGGCTTCTCGCACTACGCTTTATAGACGTAACCATTACCAGAACCTTGATCGTCTAGAACAGAACCGCCCTTCCACCGCTTGGCGTTCTAATTCTTATCTAAAGGAAGTCATACGAGGTCAGTCCATCGATCCAGCTTTAGCCAGTGCGGCTGAGGAGATGAGCGGGGCAGGGGCTAAGATTGGGTATGCACATATTCTAAATACCTTATATGTGTATTGTGATCCGAGACGATTTAATATCCCAGCACCTTTTGGTTTATATCGGATGGTGATTGCGGACGAGACAGTAATTATCCAATTCGATAAGTCTCCTTACCCGCACGATCAGATACCCGTCATTCATGGTGAAGCAAACTATGATGCTCACCGGACTTTCGCTACATCTCTTTATGATCTTTTGATGCCGCTCCAGCGATATCAAGATTGGTTGCTCCGTACCCGTGTGGAGAATGTACAGAGTATTGTTCAGAACCGTTTGGTAGTTGATCCGAACCGAGTGAACATCCGAGATATTCTTGACCCGAACTCAGCGCGATTAATTAGAACTCTTCCAGGCTCTAACCCGAGTGATGCCTTACTCCCATTGAATATTCCAGACGCAACTCGCAATTACTGGGCAGACATGGACACGGCTGGTCAGTTAATGCAGCGGGTGGCTGCTGCTTCGGACACTGCCCAAGGTATTCAAGCGGAGACTCAAAGAACGGCTACCGAGATTGCACGTTTAACTAGCCTTGGTCAGCAGCGTCTTGGGATGCAAGCACGGCTCTTATCTGCTTCTACGATCCGTCCCCTGGTGCGTCAGATGATATCGAACACGCAGTTCTTTAAAGTTGATGGCGGGTTCATCGATCTTCCCGAGGAGGTGTCTAATGAGAACCCGTCAGGCACGGTAGGGTTCAATCGATCTGAGATACTGGGAGACTTTGACTATGTCGTTGTAGATGGCACGTTGCCTACATCTCCCGAGGAGAACTCAGAAAATATTATGCGCTCAATTCGTATCCTGTCCGAGACAGGCGCAGCCCAAGGGTGGGACATGAATAAATTTGTTGAGCGACTTATAGAGAGCTTTGGCTTCCATGATGTCGAGAATTGGAAAGCGGCTCCTCAACAAGTCATGCCTGATCAACAGATCCAACAAGAGCTAGCCGCTGGCAACATCTTACCGATGCAACAAGCCCAGCAAGAGATGGGTATGGGGCAACCACCAATCGCTCCAGAGCCTGACTTAGCTCCACAACCACAGGTCGGTTAATGAAAAACTTATCAAGCAGCGAACTCAAGACGGGGTTTGCAAAGCTGGAAGACAACGCCTTCTGGCAGATCTACAGGGAAAAGTTACAGGGAGAGTTTGACCGAGTGCAGCAGACTTTAATCTCAAATGCTTCAGCCGAGGCAGATACGATTAGGGTTTGTGCGTCACTTATGTCGGCGTTTCAAACAGCGTTAGATTTGCCTCAAAGGATTATAGAGCAAGTCGAAACGGACGAGGAACTGAAAGGACCTTCCGATGGCAAGAACGAAGAGTGAAGCTGAAGTAACCGCAACCAAGAACCAAGGTTCCGGTGCTATTACTGATCCTAACCAAGCTGCTAATCCTCCCGCTGAGGCCCCCCAGCCAGCAACTGATGCTGAAGCGAACCCTGATAAAGATGGGCTTCGTGCGGCTGATCGCTTGTATGCGAATGATCGTCTGGAAGCAGACTATGATTATGACGTTATGCAAGATGTAGATCCGCGAGAGGATCGCCAGCCCGAGGACGCCAATCAGCAAGATCTAGCCGAAGAAGGTGAGAGTGCTATTGATCGGATGCTTCGTATTAAATATCGCGGCAAAGAAGAAGATGTCAGCGAAGAAGATGCGGTCACTATGATCCAACAGTTTAAGATGATGGATAATAAATATGGGCCAATCCTTCAGCTAGCTAGAAACTTATCTGAGCAAACTGGTGAGTCTGACCCACAGAAGCTCGCAGAAATTATGGCGGGGAGCATTGGGCAAGCTGTTGAGAACAGAGTCAATGAGATGCAGCCCGAAGCCGCTGCGATGCAACAACCGGAGCAACCTGACCCCGCTCTTATGCAAAGGCAGCAACAAGACTTAGAAACCTCTCGTCAGCAAGCACAGGCTTTCTTTGACGATAATGGGCTTACCCCTACTAATGAGGCTATGCACTCAATGACCAACATGATCATGTACGGGGATCAGATATCTAGAGTTGCTAACACTCTGCCCCAGCTTATGGCTGATGTGGAAGCCTTCAAACAATCCCAGGCTATGAACGCTCAAGAAAGCCAGCGCAAATTAGTTGATAGCACAGCGTCGGCTGTAGCCGCAGAACTTGGCATCGATACCGAGCAAGAGTTCAATGACTATCTGAGTTGGGTAGACGGGCAAGAGGAGTTTATCCCAAACTACAAACAAGTCATTTCTCAAAACCCGAAAGCGATGGAGCGGTCCATACGTGACTATCATGCTATCGCTACGGGTAACAGAAATACCCAAGAGCAAATGGCTATGAAGAAACAAGTTGAAAAGAATATCCAACGGGCTGGAGGAGAAACGGTAGCAAGCCGTGGCTCTGATGCGCCTGGGGGACCCGCTCCAGCAAACTTTAACGATGAGATTATGAATCTCATTTAATAGTTAACATTTGTCTGAGCTTTTGTTATAATATTGACACTACATCGGCCTACCAAGGTTTGCCGCATAACAGTCAAGACCATTATGGACACTCACTGTTCTGCCGCTAGATAACTGTCGGAGCCACCGTAGCGAATAAACCCTAAACCCATTCTCATGCCATGAAAGGATTGTACTATGGCAACTCTTGGAATGCGGGGAACAGGTTCGTTTGCAGCGGACCATCGCCCCGAGAATTGGCGGCAGAAATATCTGATGTTAGAGCCTAATGGTTCTGCACCTTTAACTGCCGTGCTCTCCATGCTTCCGTCCGAAAAGACGGATGACCCTGAATACCACAACTTTCGCAAAGACCTCCCGAATTGGACAGGTCAGGTGAAAGCAGACATTGCTAGTGGTGCGGCATCATTCGAGTTTTCATCGGCTGCTGATGCGACCTTTGCTAGAGCGGGTCAGTTGTGGAAGAACGCTTCGACTGGTGAGATTGTTAAGATTTCATCCATGTCGGGTGCTGTCGCTAGCATTGTTCGTGGAGTCGGTGGCGGTGCTGCTGGTATGACCGCTAACGATGTTATGTACATGATTGGTAATGTGAACGCTGAAGGTTCGGCACTGCCGAGTTCCATCAGCTATGATGCTGCATCGACGGAAAACTACACGCAGATTTTCCGTACTCCCTACAGCATCTCACGTACCGCTATGCACACCAACTTCCGCACTGGTGATCAATACCTTGAGAAAAGCCGTGACGCTCTCAAAGAGCACATGGTTTCTATCGAAAGGGCGGTCATGTTCGGTAAGAAAAGTTCTGATGCGGCGGCTCTCACCGAGCGGACCACAGAAGGCCTTTTCACTTCTATCACCACGAACATGAACGATGCAGCTTCTGCCTTTACGACTAACAACAAAGTCACAGAAGCTGAGTTTGACCAGTTCTTGGCAGAAAAAGCCTTCGCTTACGGCTCAAGCGAAAAGCTGGCTCTATGCGGTTGGAAAGTTGCTCACTTCCTCCAGCAGATTGGAAAAAATCGCTGGCAACCTGTAGACTTCAGCGACCAGTCTTATGGTATCTCTCTGACTACCTACAAGACTTTCGCTGGTACTCTCCAAGTGAAGACCCACCCGATGTTCCGTCAGATCTCTGGGTTTGAGAACAACATGATTATTCTCGACACCAAAGACCTCCGGTATCGGTTTGTGGACGATACTCAACTCCTGAAAGATCGTCAGGCCGCTGGCACAGACGGTGTCACGGACGAGTATCTGACCGAGTGTGGTCTGGAAGTCCTCCAAGAGAAAACCCACGCTGGTATTCTCAACTGGAGCGTCTCGCCCATCTAAGGCCAGACAAAATCTAGACAAAACGACCACTAAGGAGTATTCTTTAGTGGTCGTTCTTGTCTGGTTGTCTAGGAGATTTTAAGTGACAGATGCACCCAAAAGGAAAGCTCCAGTAAAAAAACCAACTAAAGAAGTCTTCTATTCTATGCGCCCCGATCTGATGGTGCAGATTAGAAACAAAGACTACGTTTTCCATAAAGGTAAGTTGGAAGTAGATAAAGAAATTGGCGACCTTTTACGCAATCACATGCATTATCACAGTGGACAGATTGTCCCGTCAGATGAAGCTATTATTCTGAATGGTCGTCTTGAAGCTCGTAAAGATCACAAAGACCTTCTTGAATTACTTGAAGATAACCCATCGGGGTACATCTTCCGTTACAACCTCGGCCCTCATATGAAGATACCGATCCGAGGTAAAGACGTTGTTTTTGATAATCACTTTGCTGTTGTTAATCAGGATCAAGCTGAGGCTCTACGCAACCATACCTTCCTCAATCTAGGTAAAATTTCTGAGGTGAATGTAGAGTTGCAATGAGTACGTCTTTAAACCTTAGTCAGTCTAGTGATAGAGGAGATTTCTCTGGGGGTCTGTATCTTGCTCAGAACGCAATGCAAGAACTTGGAGACGCCGAGGCTTCTTATTTTATCACCGCTAACCAACAACGGTTTCTCAATTATGCAAACCGTGTGGTGACAGACGTTAACCGTCACCCAATGTTTCTAGATTTGTTAGATGCAGCCTATGACAATCAACAAGGCTCCATCTCAGCAGACAGTCAGACTTTGGTTCTAACTGGTTCCCCCACAGTAACCTTTAACACATATACGCCAGTCAAAGTAGCTGGGGCTGGATTTAGTTCCGAGAGTGGGGGAGGTGCCGCCACAACGGCTGGTGATCTTTATTCTTTTGTGATCCGACAGACCACAGATGGTTCGGGAAATAGTGTGGCTAATTCCTGGCGATTGGCCGATACGGCTGGTGTAACCGTGACAGATGCCGTGGTGTCGCACCCTTATAGCACCCGTATTAAAAGGTACACTGAGTTGAGTGCGGATACTTATAGACCCATCGATGATGAAGTAGTGGTCCTTGGTATTAAGAGTTATTTTATGAAGGATGACTCGGACACCAATAACGCTGGCCTTATTACCTTAGCCCAGAACGAATACACACTCGCTATTAATTCGTGGCTTGGATCAATCGTGAATGTTCAAGGGAACCTGACGGTAGAAATTAGCGAGTACACCTAATGCCTCGTAAGCTATTTCCTTACGGTAAGTTCATCGGCTTGGACACAGTTACTGGACCTTTCAATAAAAGCGATAGGTATCTCGGGTGGGCCGAAGGTTGTTACACAGACTTTCGCGGACAGATCCATAAAGGACCTGGGTTTACTGTATCCCCTAAAGGAGGGGACAGCGAAGCAGACGCTTCCCAACTTCTCTATAATGCTTATGAGAGGGACAAGACTTACAGGGGGAGGTTTCTCCACGATGGTTCTGCCCAGGCAGAGCTTTTTCAGAATAGGGGATGGTATCAACATTTTTGGAATGTCTTCCATATAGGGGGGCATAATGTCCTCCGCATCTGGTGGGGTGGTCAACATGCGTCAAGTGCCAGCCTTTCTCGCACAGGAGATGGATCACCCGATAGTACAAACACTGTTCTTAGCGGGGGTATGAACGTCCCTGTCCAAGATTTCAGGTGTCTATGTGTTGAGGATTCTGGGAGCCAGCGTGTTGGGTTTACCCCACTGCTTTACTACGGGAATTTTCAAGGACAAACCGTGGGCTGGGGAGACGGTACTAACACCGCTACAAACTATGCTTCGGCTGACCACGGAGATTATGAAAACGTCACAAACCATAGCGATCCTGATAGTCTTGGTGGTTCTACTAGTCGGTTTAAAGCAACTAGTAACGAGATCGGTAAGGACCTCGGCTTCGGTTTTTATCCGGTGAACGGCACGGGTTTTGAAACCAAGTTCTTCATGTTCATGCAACAACAGAAGACGTTAAGTTATTTTCAGAGGCCTGTAGAAGGGATTACCTCTGATACAGACGATGACACACCTACGACCTTTGATAATCAGCATAACCGTTTCTATTCTGCTAATGCCCAACCCAGTTCTTTGATTGTCACCTTCAGTGGGAACACTGTGACACGTAATGCTCACGGTTTGAGTGATGGGCAACCTGTCTCATTCAGTCATCGAAACTCTAAATACGATTGGCAAGGCTCTCCAGGCTCTAACGGGTCTTATTCTAGTTTGTTTGTTTCTGGAGCTACTGATTATATCACGCTGACTGGACATGGGTTAACTGCTGGGCAAAGAGTAAGTTTTCATTCCCATGACGCAAAGTATGGACTGAGTGGGACAAGCTATCTCCCAACAGGGTTAGCTGAGAACACTAGGTACTACGTCCTTAGTTCCGGTCTTTCCACAGACACGTTTAAGATAAGTACCACGGACGGGGGATCTGCTGTCACATGGAGCGGTCAAGGAACCCAGTATCAGTCTTCTGATATTCAGATTTATTATGACCTTCCTACAGGGGTGGTCAGGGGTAAGACTTATTACGTCATAAACTCTTCTACTAATGATTTCCAGATTAGCGAGACTGTTGGTGGGAGTGCGATAACGGCAAGTGGTTCAGGCCACGGCGAGTTGTCTATGCAATTATGGTCTGCGTACAATACATGGCCCAACGGAGCTTTTGGTGTGACCGTACAAGGCCGTTTAGTGACGGCTGGCTTACACGGCCTAGAAAATGAACTACACATCTCCGGTTTGAATAAGTATTTCGACTGGCGCACGAATAGCAGCGGCGGTTCAACTTCTCTTGCTACAGATGGTGCTATAATCGATGTAAGCCAACAGTGGACAGCCATTGATCAGATCAAAGGACTTGGAGTTCTTGAAGGGGACAAGTTGGTTGTCTTTGGCGAGAACGAAACTCTGATTTATATTACAGATACCGATATTAACAACTGGACGATAGCTACTGACTTCCGAATTAAACTAGGCTTATTCGGTAGAAACACGCTAGCGAATGTGGGACAAGACTTATTCTTCTGTAGTAAATCGGGGATACATTCGATCCGTCGCGCTGTAAGCGGTCTTACTTTAGAAACGCAAACCTACACGCGAGAAGTTTCGGACCTCTGGACTAAATTAGTTGCAGATGCCCCGAAAGAGGGCGAGCAAGGTAAGAGTGGTACGTTAGATCACGGTACTCAAAGTTCTTACGATAACCTCCACACTGTTAATCCAGAGCCTCACGCATGGTGGGACGAGGAGCTAGGTCACTATACGGTGGTGATCCCTACTGTAGATGCCACTAAATGGGCTAGGCTCATAATGATTTACGAGAAGGGGACAGGAAAAGGAGAGTTTAAAGGATTTACTTTCACACCACCCTTACCAGGGGATGTAAATGCGGACGATGGTATCGCCCCAGTCGCTACATGCGGCTCTTATTTTGGGATGCAAGGTTCTTCTCCTGAATCTTTCAGGGAGACGGGCATCTCTAGTGTGGTTGTTGGCACCACGAAGAAGTTTGTTTCGTCTGGTGTCTCGGGGGTCAATGCAGCCCACCCGTTTTTCTTTCGCACCCCAGTCTTATTTCAAGGACAACCAGATACTTATAAATATTACAAACGATTAATTATAAGGTGTCATGTTGTAGACACGTTGTCTTCGGACGGGGTTGCTACAGACGATCTGTTTCCACAGTACCTCGACTCCACTATGACGCTTCAAGTAAAGATCTATGATGAGCTTGGTAATCTGCGTCATACAGCCGAAGTAACTCCTGACGTTATTGCCCAGCCTATTGTTCATACCGAAGGTTATTTGAGTGACATTTTAGGACAATACAATCCCCTAGCGGAGACTGGTGATACCAACGATGTTGGGGTAAACGAATGGTCTAAACATCCTATAGAGATACCTATAGCTATTCGAGCACGGGGAATATCTATTGGTTTTGACAACAAAGCCTACATCTTCAGTAACTCAACCGCTAATGGTTGGTCCTACCTCAGAGCACACGGCTTTGTCTTCTCCGACTTCGGCTTAATAGTTGATACAAAGTAAGAAAAACCGTATACTAGCCTTGACATTGCGGACTATTCTACGAGGCGTCAGTCAGACGAGAATATCCAGAGAATTGGATATTTTTTATGCTGACCATCGCTCGTCTCAGTGAACAAGATCTCTCGAATCAACAGACTGTGTCCTGTGGTTGCGGCAAGAACGCACGGGTGGATAGCCACGCCTTTAAGCGGGATTTAGCGGACATCACTCGGTTGATGTCTACCTGTAGCCATTATGGAAAATGGCCCATCAGAGCTATTGAACGGGTCATCGTTCCCCCCATCATTCTCCATCAATATAAAATCTTCCGGTACGCCAAGCAGCCTGTCGGCTTTGTGACATGGGCTTTCTTCTCCGATGAAGTGCATGAGATTTTTATAAACAGAACTCGTTTACTCCAACCCTATGATTTCACTTCTGGTGACAGACTGTGGATCATGGACCTCTGTATTAGTACCGATGCACCAAAAGGTTTAGCTGCAAAAGCAGGGCGGTATTTGCGTAGGAAATTTGTCGATAGGAAGTACCAAGGTGGGGCTTTCTGGAAGAGGGGGAACAAAGAAGTCAGAGTGGTGAGGTCTGCCTATGTTTGATGAATATAACAACCGCCGTATGTGGACGGATAATCCTCTTGCTAAAACGTGGGAAGAACTCGGCTTTAATGCTTATGAGGCGCGGCATTGTTGTTTTGATAGTGACGGTGGAGACGACGGTGGTGGCGGTGGGGATAGTGATGCGGGTGATGATACCCTTACGGGGGGAGCGGGAGACGATGACCTTGGCGGTGGTTGGGATATGGACCCTAGTTATGGGTCAGATCTTCCTGGCGGTATGGACATGGGTGGTTCCGGTGGCGGTATCAGCACCGACAC
>CENK01008441.1_pt1 | contig 13271 bp, 8 predicted proteins | sample 530191 | NCBI WGS metagenome assembly CENK01 (sample SAMEA2619686, study PRJEB7988) | marine metagenome | biome: marine biome (ENVO:00000447); feature: deep chlorophyll maximum layer (ENVO:xxxxxxxx); material: "saline water (ENVO:00002010), including plankton (ENVO:xxxxxxxx)" | depth 60 m | reverse complement strand
CCTAGTACTAGCCATGTAAGTGTGTGGGATTTTTATCCTGATCCTGACGCGACAAGTATGGATGAGGCACAATACGTAATTGAACGTCATAAGATGAGTCGGTCACAACTAAGAGATTTAAAAAAGCGTCCTCACTTTAGAGCTAATATAATTGATGATATTATTAAATCTGGAGAATCTTACGATAAAAAATACTGGGAAGAAGACTTAAGCGATTATGCGCCAGATCATGGTATATCTAGATTTGAAGTACTGGAGTACTGGGGCAATTGCGATGTAGAGATGCTTTTAGATAATGATATAAAGATACCAAAAGAGCTAGAAGATTATGATGAGTTACAAACTAATATATGGGTATGCCAAGATAAAGTTATTAGGATGGTACTCAATCCTTTTAAACCTGCCAACATACCTTATATGGCAGTTCCTTATGAGCTTAATCCTTATTCATTCTTTGGTGTGGGGATTGCAGAGAATATGGATGATACCCAAACTCTTATGAATGGATTTATGAGGATGGCTGTAGATAATGCCGTGTTATCGGGTAATTTGTTAATTGAAATTGATGAGACATCTTTGGTTCCCGGTCAAGACCTCTCTGTTTATCCCGGAAAAATATTCCGTAGACAGGGCGGTGCGCCGGGGCAAGCTATTTTTGGAACTAAGTTCCCAAATGTCGCTGGCGAAAACATGCAGCTATTTGACAAAGCTAGAGTACTAGCAGATGAAAGCACAGGGTTCCCATCCTTTGCACATGGTCAAACGGGTGTAACAGGTGTAGGACGTACCGCCTCTGGCATAAGTATGCTTATGAACGCTGCTACGGGATCAATTAAAACTGTAATTAAAAACATAGATGACTATCTTCTTAGACCATTAGGAGAAGGGCTATATAGATTCAATATGCAGTTTAATTTTAATCCTGAGATACGAGGAGACTTAGAAGTAATTTCACGTGGAACAGAAAGTCTTATGGCTAATGAAGTGCGTAGTCAACGGCTAATGCAATTCTTGGGTGTAGCAAGTAATCCTGCCCTAGCTCCATTTGCTAAGTTTAATTATATAATTCGTGAAATAGCAAAATCAATGGACTTAGACCCAGATAAGGTTACAAATAATATGGATGAAGCTGCTGTTCAAGCAGAGTTATTAAAAGCATTTAGAGGAGATATGGGGCAAGACCCTAATGCTCCTGCATCTGGTGGACCCCCGCCGCCGCCCGGAGTAAACCCAACTGATCCTACTGGTGCTGGTGGTGGAATGATGGGTACTGGACAAGCTCCAGTTCCCGGTGAGCAAGGCTTTAGTGGTAATGCTGGAGGACAAGGTGGACAAGAAAGTACTCAGCCCCCTCAAGCCCCTAGTCAGTAATACTAAATTACTAAATGGTTTATTCGACTATCTTGATGAAACAATTAAGTTGTACCAAATATCATTAGAAAAATCTACTGATCTTGTAGAGGTACATAGAATGCAAGGTGCAATTGCAGCTATGCGTAAATTAAAATATATCAGAGAAGAAGTAAACGGAGAATAATATGGCTGGTTCTTTACATGAGCAAATGGAATTGTTTGCAGTTGGAGGGTTGCGTGATCAAGGAGGTACAGTTGATCCTGTATCAGGTAATAAAGTACCTATTGGTTCTACCCAAAAAGAAGTTCGTGATGATATTCCTGCACAATTAAGTCATGGAGAATTTGTTTTTCCTGCTGATGTAACAAGATATTATGGTCTAGATGCTTTAATGGATATGCGTAATAAAGCTAAACAAGGCTTGCAGCAGATGGAAAATATGGGGCAAATGGGCGGCACCCCTATGAACACAGGTGGAATGGTAAACTTACCAAATAACCCAACAGTGCAGCTTCCGCAATCCCCTACCGCATTAGTAAAACCTGCTACTGTTCCTTCACCAAAAGCAACAGCAAGAGGAACTACCACAACAACTCCAAGTGGTATATCTGCTGGTACTGGTAGTGGATTGACAACGCAACGATCACAGTTTGCACCTACCACGGGAACTACGACAAACAGATTCTCAGGAAGAACAAATACTGCAACGACCCGTGCGCCTGTAGTTGACTATTCAAATATACAAAAACAAAATCAAGCTCAACCTAGTTTTAATCAATTAATCGGAACAGGATTTGCTCAACAACAAAGATATTCAGTAACAGAATATGTAAATCCCGAAACTGGCGAGACTATGTACATACCCCATGTAAGTGGTAAACCTATATATCCACCCCCAACAGGTTTTATAGAAAAAGGACAAGTGGAACAAGCGCAACAAGCAGCAGCTACTCCAACAGATGTTAGAACACCAACGGCAAGAGTTGAAGAAGAAAACCCAACTGGAGGAGATTTTGATGACGATCCGGGTGGGCCAATAGGTGACTTTAGTATTGGTGGTATTGATACATCTGCTACTGATCCGTATGGGGGTCATGGTAGTCCCGGTATTGGAGGTGCGCTTGGGCCTGATTCTCCTCTTGCGCAAACATTAGATAATTTTATTAGTGGTCAAATAGAGGATGTAAAAGATGCTGTTACTGATCCATTTGGAAAAGGAAGAGGAACGGTAGTAGGTACTATTGCTTCAACTGTTGCAAGCAAAGTATTTGGTATTGCTTTCGCTCCTGCATTTATAATAGGACAGCTTTTTAGCTTCTTGTTTGGGCCTAGTAAAGAAGAGAAAGAAAAGGAAGAAAAAGAAGAACGTCAAAAAATGGTTGACTATTATGCACAAAAAGAAGCAGAGCGAAAGATGGACGTAGCTCTTGCGGCTGGAAAAGGATTCGATTTTGACGGTACTTATGATGATGATGATTCGGGTGATACTGGCCCCGGTGGAATGGGTGGCTCAAGCACATTAGGTACTGATCAAGGTTTTGAGCCAGATACAGTTGTTGATGACATGGACCCATCTCATGGTACTCGCTCAGATGATCCTGATCCTTCAGACGCTGTAGACGATGGCCCCACAACGGACGCTGATAGTCCACATGGTGGTGGACCGGGAAGTGGTACTACTGGCACTAGCGCAGCAGACGCTGCGGCTAGTCAAGGTAGCAATCCTGATGATGACGGTGATCAAGGTGACGGCGGCGGCGATGATGGTGGTGCCTCCGATGGTGGCGATACTAGCAGTAGTGACGATGGTGGCGCAGACGGCGAAGACGGAGGATGGTAAATAATTCGCAACAATAATGTTGCATATGCTGGCTACCTACCCCTGTACAATGTACAGCTACGTGGCCCCAGTAAAGGAGAAGTAAGATGCCAGAACTAGAACAAATAGAAGAAGTAAAATCAGCTTTCGTACAAAATAGAAAGTATTCTAATGCAGAACGAATTGCAATGGAAGAAGAAGAACTAGAAGAACTAAAAGCTGTGCAAAGAGGTGAAGTAAAAGAAGAGACTATTGAAGAAGAACCAGAAGGCGCAGAAGAAAAAACTTTTAAAAAAAGATATGGCGACTTGCGTAGACATACACAAAAAACTGAAGGTGAACTAAAAGAACGAATCTCTGCTTTAGAGGAGCAACTTAGTACTACAGCAAAAAAAGAAATTAAGTTGCCTAAGTCTGATGACGAGATTGAAGCATGGGCTAGTGAATATCCCGATGTAGCTGCTATAGTTGAAACTATTGCTTTAAAGAAATCAAAAGAGCAACAGTCTGATATTGAGAAACAACTTGAGCAGTTAAACGAAATGAAACATGAAAATGCAAAAGAAAAAGCAGAGGTTGAGTTGCTAACTTATCATCCAGACTTTGCGCAGATACGAGAAGATGATTCATTTCACGATTGGGCAGATGAGCAACCTAAATGGGTACAAGATGCTCTTTATGATAATGCTAGTGATGCTAAGTCTGCGGCAAGAGCAATTGATTTATATAAATCTGATATTGAAAAAACTGGTAAAAAAAGTACTAGTTCTAATAGAGATGCAGCTAAAAGTGTCAAAACAAAAGGATCACGTACTTCTCTAGATTCAACGGGCAATGCTGGAGCTATTAAAGAGTCAGATGTTGAAAGAATGTCTGCCGTTGAATACGAAGCAAACCAAAGTGAAATCATGGATGCAATTCGTAATGGTAAATTTATCTATGATGTCTCAGGTAGTGCAAGGTAAATAATTGACACTACTACTAATATCAATATAACTATAAAGAATTTATACAGCCCCTATATGGATTACCTGTATGGATAAAGAAGACTCAAGAACACCCGAATACATGTGCCAATAAGTAACTGATCATTGCTTGTTCTACCACAAATGTACTTGGCCTCTAGGAGTTGATAGTTAAATAGCGGATACTAATCCGCATATGTCGAATGTAAGGAGAGTGACAAATGGCATTCGCAAAAGCAGCGGGTCATGGCAATCTGCCCAATGGTAACTTTAGTCCAGTTATCTACTCTAAGCAGGTCCAGACCGCTTTTCGTAAATCTTCTGTTGTAGAAGAAGTTACGAACTCTGATTATTTTGGCGAGATTGCCCAGATGGGTGATTCCGTTAAGATCATCAAAGAGCCTGAGATCACCGTTAAGTCTTACGCACGTGGTACTACTATCACTCCGCAAGACCTTGACGATGAGGACTTTTCGTTAACCATCGACAAAGCTAACTACTTTGCTTTTAAGGTTGACGATATTGAAGAAGCGCATTCACATGTAAACTTCCAAGACCTTGCATCAGACCGTGCAGCCTATCGCTTGGCTGATCAGTTTGATCAAGATGTTCTTGGTTATATGTGTGGATTTAAGCAATCTGCCCTTCATGGTGCAGCAGATACGGCTAATACTACGATTAATGGTAGTAAAGCTGTTTCTACGGCTGGTTCCGATGAATTGCTTGGGTCAATGAAAGTTGACGCAAGTGACTTCGGTGGTTCTGGTGGTAGTTCTGTAAGCATGGTTGCACGTGCGCCAGCGGCCAGTACTACGGCTCCGGGTTCGGGTGTAACTTCCCCCATGACGTTGATTGCTCGTATGGCTCGACTCCTTGACCAACAAAATGTTGATCAAGCAGGGCGTTGGTTGGTTATCAATTCTATTATGATGGAAATTTTCCGTGATGAGGATTCTAACCTTCTTAATGCAGACTTCGGTGAGTCTGGTGGATTGCGCAATTCGCTTGTAATTAAGAACCTTCATGGTTTCCGGGTATATGTTTCCCAAAATCTACCCTCTATTGGTACGGGTCCAGCAACTGCTGGTTCTAATGCCAGTAACTACGGTATGATTATTGGTGGGCATGATTCCGCTGTTGCTACGGCAGAGCAAATCAATAAGACGGAAACCTATCGTGACCCGGACAGCTTCGCTGATGTTGTTCGTGGTATGCATTTGTATGGTCGCAAAATTCTGCGTCCAGAGGCCATCGTTACGGCTCAAGTAAGCTCATAAGGAGGGTATTATGGCACTAGGTGATAACACTACTTCTGTGGCACGTAACGCGAGTGGGATTGGGCGTAAGCCTTATTTCATCCAACATGAACTGGACTTTGCGCAAGCAGTAACGGATAAGGGTACTGCCCTTGCTGCTGCTGACGTAATTCCGGGCCTCACTGTTCCTACTAACTCCGTTATCTTAGCGGCTGGTTTTGAAGTTACTGAAGCTCACGCTGGTACTTCGACTGACTGTGCGTTAGATATGGGTGTAACGGGCGGTGACGTTGACAACTTTGTTGATGGCTTCGATTTTGATGCCGCTTCGGTGGGTGCGTATTCAGCAGTGAATGCGGGTTCGACTGTTGTGGTATCAGCAGAAGATACCATTGACATTCTTATCCAAGCTCAAACAGGTACGACTACGGGTGGAAAAATCCGTATGTATGCTGTGTGCATGGATATTGATGATGTTGGCAGCACTGCTGCTGATGAAGTTGATCGTGATACGCTTGCGTAACACATTTGAGTGGGGGTGGGGTTCGCCTCACCCTCATTCTACCTAAAGGATTTACGATGGCTGAAACATTTGGAACATTAACAAACGAAACACTACGCAGAGCTAATGAAGTAGAAGTTAGTGAGAGTGATTTCGCTACCGTAAAAAGTGTGCAAACTTTAGCTAAAGATGCTGTTAATGCAGCATGTCGTTATGTTTTACAAAGAGGGCAACAATGGCCCTTTACAGCAACTACTCGTACAGAAACTTTAGTAGTAGGCACAGGCGAGTATGCATTTCAATCAGATTACTCTTCTGCTGATTGGCAAAGTTTTTTTCTTAAATCAGATGATACACTAGGAAATAGTGCAAGATTTTTAGCAGAAATATCTTTTGATGATTACACACAACATTATAGAATTAGAGATGATGAGGCATCTGCTGGTGATTATGCAGTGCCTTTTTCTGTATATGCAACCCCCGATGGTAAGTTTGGTGTTACACCGATACCAGACAAAACATATAACGTAGAATATAAATACTTTTCATTTCCAGTAAGTGACATGATTAATTTTACGGATGTATTTGCTTCTGTAACAAAAATACCAGATAGGTATAAGCATGTAATTATAGATGGTGCTATGATGTACCTTATGCGCTATAGAACAAATAATCAAGCGGCTGCTGTACATGAAAAAGCATTTGAAGATGGGATTGAGGACATGAGGAGACTCCTTTTAAACCAACCTCCTGCTATATTATCTAAGCAGATTGTGCGGAGTAGAAACTCATTTGCGTTTAGTCAAACGGCATAACAATGGCAATGCAAACATTTAGAACTGCTATGGAGGGAGGGCTTGATGTATCATCTAGCATACTCACTATGGCAGATGCAAAACCCGGAGGAGCTATTAGTTTATTAAACTATGAAGCATCTTTGGAGGGTGGGTATCGTAAGATTAATGGGTTTTCCCATAACTTTGGTATTGTACCGGGAGTAGGGCCAGTATTAGGTCTAATTGTTAGAGATGGAGTAGGTAGTGGAATATTTGGATGTAGAAAACCTATTGCTGGAAATAACTATTTACATGAATGGGATTTTGTAACTAATAATTGGATTGCAATAACAACTGCTGGAAGCCCTACAATGGTGGGCGTAGATAGAGTAAGGATACTTCCCTATAACGTTTTAACAACTACTAAATTTATTTTAACCGATGGTATTAATAAAGCTGCTACCTATAATGGTACAACGTATGCACAAATTACAGACTCTAATGCTCCTACAAAGCCAAAGTTAGCAGCATGGTTTACTAATCATATGGTACTGTCTGGAGATTCTACTGCACCTAATACAATTTATATATCTGCTCCAGATGCTGAAACAAATTATGATCCCGCCGATGGCGCAGCAGCTATGACATTGCCATTCAAAGTAACTGCTTTAAAATCTTTTCGTGATTCTTTATTTATATTTGGCACTAATGCTATTTCAAAGTTAACAGGATATTCGATAGACACGTTTAAAATTGAAGAAGTTACAAATAACTTAGGATGTTTAGCAGAAGATAGTATTGTTGAGATAGGCGGCGATATTATCTTTTTAGGGCCAGATGGTATTAGGCCCGTTAGTGGTACTGAAAAAATTGGTGACGTAGAGCTAGAAACAATATCTAGACCTATTCAATCTATTGCTTCAACATTAATAGACAATACTAATTTGCAAGGATTACGATCAGTATTATTAAGAGGCAAATCACAGTTTAGATATTTCTTTACTGATCAAGTACAAAGTAAACTAAGAACAGCAATTGCCTCTGGTACTGCAATGACAGGTGAGGGAACTATTATACTAGACAAAACAGTAGACTTTCCAGACACTGGCAACATTCTTATTAATGGAGAAGAGTTTAGTTATTTGACTAAAGCGACAGATGGGTACACACTAGAAGGAGTGACAAGAGCTATTAACTCAACGGTGGCCGCATCTCATGCTGTAGATGATATTGTATTTTCTACAGATACACAGCTAACCGACCCAACAGGATTAATAGGATGTATTCGGCAACAAGGCTACGAGTTTTCAAGACTATCAGGATTACAGGGACACTGTGCAGATAGTGGGTATATTGGAAATACTGAATTTATAATTCATGGTACGCATGAAGGAAAAGTATTTCAACAAGAACAAGGTAACGTATTTGATACTGAAAATATTCCCTCTGTATATCAGACACCTTATTATGACTTTGGTGATCCAGAGTTGGATAAGGTAATTTACAAAGTAACTACTTATATAAAAGCAGAAGGACAATGTAGTTTGAATATGTCATTGATATACGACTATGACAATATTAAAACACTTAACTCAGAAAACTATTCAGTTGCTACCATTACAGGGGGAACGGTGTTTGCAGATATAGCGAGTCTAGATACAACATTTACATATGATTCAACTAACTCTATCTATGAAACATCAAATCCTGCTGTAGAACAATCTGTGTCTGGGTCTGGAAAATCGGTTTCAATTCGATATGCATCTAATGATGCTAATGCATCTCATAGTTTACAAGGATTTGCTATGTTATTTAATATGGAGGCGAGGTAATTTAAATGGCAGGATATACAAGACAGTCTAGTGCAGACATTATTACAGGGGCAGTTGTTAAAGCTGCGCCCCTTAATGCTGAATTTAATAAACTGAAAGATATATTTGACTCGCCCGGTGTGAGCGCACTAGGACACAGACATGACAATTCTACAGGAGAAGGTGGATACGTACCCTTAATCGCAGACGCTAATGCGCGTAATAAAGTAGTTACAAATAATAGTAATGATACTATTGAGTTTTATGTTGAAGTATCTAGTACTGCTGCACAGCAATTAACATTAGCAGATGGTGTTTTCAAACCTGTTACAGATAATGACATTGCACTAGGCACTTCTTCATTGGGGTGGTCAGATGTATATATTGCTAATGATGGAATGGTTAACTTTAGGGATGCCGCTATTTTTATTAAGTCAGATGTTGATGGTAAATTAAATATAACAGCAGATGCTGAAGTAGAAATTAACGCCACAGCTATTGATATAAACGGTACGGTTAATATGAGTGGCCTAGCCTATCCTTCATCTGATGGTACAGCAGGGCAACTACTTAAAACTGATGGGGAAGGTACTCTAAGTTTTGTTGCGGCATCTTCGCCTTCTGCTGCTGGTACAAATACACAAGTTCAATTTAACGATGGCGGGACACAAGCAGGTGCAGCAACATTTACCTTTGCTAAAGGTACAGGAGCTATTACAACAGCGGCTGGAACCTTACCTACTGGGTATGGAACTAACGGTCAAGTTCTAACAACTAATGGTTCTGGTCAAACATCATGGGCAGCATTAAGTGCTGGTTCAGCTAGTATCACTATTACTGATGATGTTTCTAGTGGTGCAGAAAAGGGTTTATTGTATGCAACAACTACAGGTGCTACAACAAATACCATATATACTGCAACTGGGGGAAGTGACGATGTAACTATTCGCCCTGATATCGGACGAATATCTGCAAAAAACTTTAATCTAGGTAGTGGTGGAAATGGTGAATTTTCTTCTACCAATAATGGAGATATCTCTATTTTTCCACATGGAACTGGTGATCTTAAATTTAACGACCAAATTTGGCCTGATGATGATGGGATAGCTGGACAGTTTTTAAAAACTAACGGTAGTAATGTGTTAAGTTGGGCTAATGTAAGTGGTACTGGCAGTGGTTCTGGTGGTCCCGGCGATCCTGTAAATGGCTGTATACTATCTTTAATTAATACTGATGGAGCGCAGTACTGGCAATCACAATATGATGAGAACCATAGCCCTTACCATTATGATAGCTCAATAAAAGGAACATCACTTACATCTTTATATCTTGTTCCCTATAGGGCTGGATTTGCTAACATATATATTGAAGATCAATTTAGAGAAGTAAATTTTAGTAGCATACCATCCGTTACTATAAGTGCTAATACAACTCCTAAAGCTATATATGCGTATTGGACAGGTAGTGCCGTTGGTATAGAAGCAGTAGCTTATGATACTGGCTATCCAGTATATACTGCTGGTACGTATGGAAGATGGACAAAGAATGGTGATACCACAAGAACATTATGTGGGTGGGCATATAACGATGGCACAGCAACGGCTGGTAGAAATACAGGTCTACATTTTATGCCATATGGCAAAAGTCATGGTAATACAATGACTACACAAGGACGGCATCCAGCATCAATATCTTTTACTAATGCATATAATGCCCGTCCTATAACACTTTCAAAAAGTAATCTTCTTTGGGGAGATAGCTTTGGAAGAGAAACTACGAAGACAGGTTTAGTTGTTCCAAGAGATACAGACTTTGCAGCAGGTACTACACCAAATTCTAACTCTTTATACTCACAACAAACAGTAACAGGTGCTACCATTGTTCCTGTATTTTCTCCGGGTAATGCAGTAGGAACAAATAAATCATTTACTGGGCGTGTTCAATGGATGCAAAACTTAATGCATCATGGGCAAGATGAAGTTGAGTGTAAAATATATTGGTCATCTGATTCAACTGATGCCGCAACTGAGTACCGATTCTTTTTAAGAGGTGGTCACTTTGATACATATGATGTTGCAATTGATCAATCTTTGACATTAGCTATGACAGATGCTGTATCTCACGATGAAGCATTTGGACACTATGCTACAGCAGGTACAATTAGAGAAACTACGTTAAAGTATACTGTGCCTTTAAATAGACGTATGTTCTATGAATGGGGCAGTGGGCATGATTATGGATATTTTGGTGGATATCCTAATGCAGCGGAAACAAGTAAATCGGCTGGCTTTATTAATCAAGCTGGGCTGTATGCGTGTCTGCATGGCAGTGGCACGATGACTATACGAGGAATGGAAATCTCTGTAAAGACACAGGTATAATTAATGCGTTACTTACAAGCTGATGCAGATGTTTGGTTAGAACCAACAAACACACAAGATGCTACGCATAACTTGTTGTTTGCAGATTCTGTAGATGGGCATGAAAAAGTTAGAACAGATACTGGATTAACTTATAATCCTAATACTCAAGTTCTAACTACAACTACTTTTACTGGTGCATTACAGGGTAATGCTGCTACTGCTACTAGTGCAACTAGCTCATCTACATCAACAACAGCAACAACAGCGACTAATGTTGTTACAGTGGGTAATAATAGCACTAATGAAGACAACCCAATCGTATTTGCTGCTGATGCATCTACTGGCAACCAATCATCAATAGGTCTTGAAACAGATAGTAGTTTTCTTTTTAACCCATCAACCAATGCTGTAACTGCCACTACATTTATTGGTGCGCTGCAAGGTAATGCAACATCGGCAAATAGTGCAAGCACTGCTACAAGTGCAGGTTCTGCAACAACAGCAACAACTGCTACTAACATTGTACTAACTGCCAATACATCTACAAACGAAAATAATTCTGTGTTATTTGCTGCTGATGCAGCTTCTAGTGGTTCTTCAATTGGTATTGAGGCAGACCATGCAGAACTATACTATAATCCGGGTACAGAATTACTAACAGCAAAACGTTTACAGTTAACGAGTACTGATGCTACTAATGTAGCAATGCTTATACCTAATGATGCATACATAGGTAGTGTAGGCGATCCAGACGCTATACGAATAGCTGCTGATGGTACAGTAACAGTACCACACTTAAATGTATCAGGTGATACAACTACAATTAGTACAACTCACATGACTGTTGAAGATCATCTAATTGAGCTAAATCATGGACAAACAGGTAGTCCATCAGAGGATGCAGGTTTTATCTTTGAGCGTGGGGATTCAACTAATGTAGCAATGGTTTGGAACGAACAGTCTGATAGATTTGAGTTTGCAGAAACTGATTCTACAGGAGCGACAACAGGATATATTAACATGACAGGTCATGCTGATATATTTGCAAAATCATTTGCAACAACTAATTGGAAGATACCTCAAACAAGTCCATCAACGAATTTAGGAAGTTATCAATACTTACGTGTACCATTAAACTTTAATGCTGGAGGTACTCTAGAGTGGGGCGCAGTAGCAGTAGGATTAAATGAACTTACTGAAGTAAAGTATAATATTACTGACTTTAGCCATAGTTTAAAAATAGGAGATACTACTACTGGTAGTCTTAGTAGCGCATCAAATAATTTTATTGTAGGACAAGGTGCTGCTAACGGTATTACATCTGGCGATGAAAATATTATTATAGGACATGATGCTGCAAATAATTTATCTACTTCAAGTAGTAATATTATCTTAGGACATGAAGCTGCAAAATATATAGGTAGTAATGGTAATCCCGGTATTAATGGTAACATCCTTATTGGAGTAAAGTCTGGAGAAAACTTAAATGTAGGGAACGCCGCAAATAATATTGCTATTGGAGAGTACGCATTATCTAATAGAACAAGTAGCTCTACTACAAATAACGTAGCTATAGGAACAAATGCGGGAAAAGGTACATCTACTGCTTCTTCTATAGATAGTATATTTATAGGAAATAATGCTGCCGCAACGATGACTAACTCTGGTAGTACTCTTATTGCAGTAGGCGCAGAAGCTGGCATGGTTCTGCAAGGGAATACTGGCGCGAGTAGTAATATTTTAATTGGGTATCAAGCAGGACGGGATGCAACCTTCAGTGACCAAACGACTAAGAATATTATGATTGGGGATAATGCAGGGAGAAACTTTAGGGGTACTACTGGCAATATAGCAATTGGAGAAAAAGCATTTAGTCAAGTGCAAGATGCAAATCATAGTCATAATATTGCAATTGGTTATGAAACGTTGTATAATAGTGACACAAACATACGCGAACAGAATGTAGCTCTGGGTTATCAGGCAGGTAAAGGTACAACAGGGTCACAAGAAGAGTATGGTATTTATATAGGTAGTCAAGCTGGAGAAAGTATTAATAGCGGCGACTACAACACTCTTATAGGTTATTATGCAGGTCAAACAGTAACTATAGGTTACGATAATGTTTTAATAGGTAAAAATGCTGGTAACGCAATTACTAGTGGACATAATAATATAGTAATTGGCGAATATGGCGGCACCTCAAATATGAGTGGAGAGATTCATTTATATGCCGATGGCAATAAAAGAATATCAGTAGACTCTAGTGGTGCCGTTCAGTTTAATAATGCTTATACATTCCCAACTAGTGATGGTACAGCAAACCAAATCTTACAAACAAACGGGTCAGGCGCACTTTCTTTTGCAACATCTACTGCTGTTGTTACAGGATTAAATAATCAAACTGCTGATAGACTTGTAACTATTG
>CENK01008477.1_pt1 | contig 13305 bp, 13 predicted proteins | sample 530191 | NCBI WGS metagenome assembly CENK01 (sample SAMEA2619686, study PRJEB7988) | marine metagenome | biome: marine biome (ENVO:00000447); feature: deep chlorophyll maximum layer (ENVO:xxxxxxxx); material: "saline water (ENVO:00002010), including plankton (ENVO:xxxxxxxx)" | depth 60 m | reverse complement strand
GTTTCTTTCCTCGATAAGGTGTGTGATCTGGAACTGGAGAAATATATTTCGAGTTCTTACCAAACGTTGGCCGACTATGTAGGTGCTTATGATCAGAAAATGTTCATGAAACGTGAAAACATTGCTGATCGTGGTATCTGGACTGCCAAGAAAAGATACATCTTAAATGTATGGGATAGTGAAGGTGTTCGTTATGAACAACCAAAGATGAAAATCATGGGTCTTGAAACTGCACGTTCCTCGACACCAGCATATTATCGTGATAAACTAAAGAAAGCTTTCAAGATTATTATTGACAAATCAAATGATGATCTTATTTCTTTCATTGATCATGTAAAGAAAGAAACAAAAGAAATGGAGATCGCCGATATCTCATTTCCAAGAGGACTTAATGGATTGGGTAAATATAAATCCAGTTCTGACATGTATACAAAAGGAACTCCGATTCATGTTCGAGGAGCAATCTTATATAATTATCATGTCAAAAAATTAAAACTCACACATAAGTATCCTTACATACAGGAAGGAGAAAAGATTAAATTTATTTATTTGAAGAAACCAAATCCGATAGGAGAAAATGTTATCGCATATCTTCAAACTTTACCAAAAGAATTTAATCTACAAAAATACATTGATTACAATTTACAGTTTGAGAAAAGCTTTTTAGAACCATTGAAGAATGTTGTTGAAACAATTGGATGGATGGTTGAAAAGAAAGGCACACTTGAATCATTTTTCATATAGGAGGTTATTATGTCATTTGTAAAATCAGTTATAAAAGAAATTGACAATGAGTTTGCATCAGTAGCAGACGAAGGTATATCAGCAGGAGATTGTAATTCTTTTGTTGATACTGGTTCTTTTATTTTTAACGCTTTAGTTAGTGGTAGTATTAAAGGTGGTTTACCTTCTAATAAGATTACAGCTTTAGCAGGAGAATCATCAACAGGTAAAACTTTTTTTGCTTTATCAATTGTTAAAAATTTCTTACAACAGAATCTAAAGGGAGAAGTAATTTACTTTGAATCTGAATCAGCGATCACAAAAAATATGTTAAGTGAACGTGGTATAGATGTCAAACGTCTTGGGTTAGTTCCTGTAACTACTGTACAAGAATTTAGAACACAAGCAATTAAAATTGTAGATGAATATACAAAACTTAAACTGGAGGATCGACCACCATTAATGTTTGTATTAGATTCTCTTGGAATGTTATCTACAACTAAAGAAGTTGAAGATGCTTCAGCAGGTAAAGAGACTAGAGATATGACACGTGCTCAAATTGTAAAGTCTATATTTAGAATCTTATCTCTTAAATTAGGACAAGCACAGATTCCTCTAATTGTCACAAACCATACATATGATGTAGTGGGGTCATACATGCCAACCAAAGAAATGGGTGGTGGATCAGGACTAAAGTATGCTGCATCGACTATAATATATCTCAGTAAGTCAAAAGAAAAAGACGGTACTGAAGTGGTTGGAAATATTATTAAATGTAAAACCTATAAATCTAGATTTACAAAAGAAAATGCACAGGTTGCCACTAGATTATTCTATGATGAGAGAGGATTAGATCCTTACTACGGACTTCTAGAATTGGGTGAAAAGTATGAGGTCTTTACAAAAAGTGGAAATCGTTATAATATGGGTGAGAAAAAAGTTTACCCTAAAGAAGTGCTAAAGAACCCAGAAGTTTATTTCACACCAGAAGTCATGCAGGCTTTGGATGAGTGTGCTAAAAAAGAATTTAGTTACGGATCATTTACATGAAAATAGAAACTAAAATATTATCTCATCTAGTTTATGATGAGAAGTATCTCAGAAAAGTTTTGCCTTTTATCAAAGACATTTACTTTGAAGTCTTAACTGAAAAAATTATTTTTCAAGAGATACAACAATACATGAATAACTATGATGGTTTACCATCAGCAAATATATTACAAATAGAAGTAGAAAAAAGAAAGGATATATCAGAGGAAATATTTAAAGAAGCAGTCGATCTCATACAAAGTTTTCGAGAAGAAAAAGTTGATCAAGAATGGTTATTAGACACAACAGAAAAATGGTGTAAAGAAAGAGCAATCTATCTTGCACTTATGGAAAGTGTAAAACTTGCAGACGGTAGAGATAAGACAAAAAATCGTGAAGCAATTCCTTCTATCCTTTCAGAAGCATTAGGAGTATCTTTCGATGATCACATCGGTCACGACTATTTACAAGATGCTGAGGAACGATTTGAGTTCTATCACAGGAAAGAAGAAAAAATTCCATTTGATTTGGATTTCTTCAACAAGATTACAAAAGGTGGTCTTCCTAACAAAACTCTCAACGTTGCTCTTGCAGGCACTGGCGTGGGTAAGTCTTTGTTCATGTGTCATTGTGCTAGCTCTTGTTTATCACAAGGTAAGAACGTTCTCTATATTACGTTGGAGATGGCTGAAGAAAAGATTGCAGAAAGAATAGATGCTAATCTTTTGGGAGTAAATATCAAAGAACTGCCAGATATACCAAAACCATTATTTGAAACTAAGGTTGGAAAGGTTGCAAAGAAAACACAGGGTACTTTGATTATCAAAGAATATCCAACAGCATCAGCACATGCTGGACATTTTAAAAGTTTATTAAGTGAGTTATCAATCAAGAAAGGATTTGCACCTGATATTATATTCATAGATTATCTCAACATCTGTTCATCATCTCGTTACAAAGGAACCATTGTTAATTCTTATACGTTCGTTAAAGCAATTGCGGAGGAACTTCGTGGTCTTGCTGTCGAAGCAAATGTACCAATTGTTAGTGCTACTCAAACTACTCGTGCTGGTTATGGCAATAGCGATGTTGACCTTACTGACACTTCAGAATCCTTTGGACTCCCTGCTACTGCTGACCTTATGTTCGCTCTCATATCTACTGAGGAATTGGAAGATATGAATCAGATTATGGTTAAACAATTGAAGAATAGATATAATGATCCTACAATGAATAAGAGATTTGTTATAGGTATTGACAGAGCTAAGATGAGATTGTATAATGTAGAGGTCAGTGCTCAGGGTAATATTATTGACTCGGGCAAAGATAATGATTTAGCTGAATCTCTTGATAAGAAGATCAGAAGTTTTGAAGGATTTAAAGTATGACAATTGACTTTGATAAGTATACTAAATTTGTAGACGCTGTTACGTCTGAAGAAAGTAAGTATGGTGGACATTTTCAAGATCGTTTAAGAGATTTATACTCTAAAGATTTTAATTCACATAGAGCATTAACTGCTGCTCTTGGATTATCTGCTGAAGCGGGTGAGTTTACTGAGATAGTAAAGAAGATACTATTCCAAGGTAAACCAGTTAGTCAAGAGAATCTATTTCACATGAAACGTGAACTAGGTGACATCATGTGGTATTTTATTCAAGCATGTATTACTCTAGACACTTCACCAGAAGAAATTATTGAAATGAATGTGGATAAATTAAAGTCCAGATATCCAGGCGGTGAATTTGATGTTCACTATTCTGAGAATCGGAAGGAAGGAGATTTATGATTAATCTAGCAGCAATAATTGTGATAGTAATTATTTCTACATCATTAATTATACTTTATGTTTATAACCCACATAGATAATCTAAATAGGAGGGAAGACCCTCCTATTTTTATGGCTTCAGACGGTATTGCTACTCAACAACAAGAAAATGCCTCAGCGTATACATTTAAAATGTATATAGAAAAAGGAAAATTGCCTACACTTGGTCAGATTGCAAGCATCTATCCGAGTGTAAATGCCAAATGGATGACAACTTTTACTGAACAGGCAAAATTAATTAAAGGATATGTTAATCAACATAAAGGATATAACTATTCTAGAGATAATGGTATCATGCCTTTTCTAGAAAGTATGGCAAAAACATATTGTGGTGTCGAAGGTGGAGATAGAATATTTGCTACAAAAGATACTTGGAATCCAATGGATATTGTAATGGTAAAAAGATCTGAAGAAAATAGTATCAAAAAAATGATTAAAGAATTGATGACAATTGATGGGCTTACACAAAGAGGTAAGTTGACTCTTTTAAATAGTATCATGTATGAATCTCTTAAATCAAAAGATATGATACCTGTATCATTAAAGAAGATAAATTTAAAATATGGAATTGATATAGAAGAAGAATTAAATACAGGAAATCCAGAACAAAAAGATTGGACAGTTTTAAATCCTAAATGTTTATTGAATATTAAAGATCGAGTTTTTGAGAACTCAGAATTTTCTATGCATTTCCAGTTAGATAAACCACCATCATTTAAAATAAAGGTTCAAGTTAGAAATAGACAGTTAAGTAATCCTAATGGAACTGTACAAACAGAATGTATAAATGAGTCTAAACCAGCTGCAAAGTTAGGAACTGTTCCATCAGATTTAATAGATACATTTTTAACATCGCATCAGTTATCAAAACCTAAATCAATATCTAAACATCCAAATATACCAAAAAATTTTCCTGGCACATGGGATCCATTTATGATTGATTATTGGGTTGGCGTTTATAATGATATTAAAAATAAAAAGATTGGTAGTAAAAGTGTTGATTTTGGTGATCTCACTATTACTGGTACTGGAGCTGATGAAAGTGGAATAGAGAATGTTATTAAGAACGGTGCTGCAAATGAAAGTGCTATTGATAGATCAAACAATGGTAGGTTTAGAAATATATTAGTTGCAATGGAATATGTACAGTTCATGCAAGAATTAACTACTAAGGGTGTACTAAATGATTTTTTAAATATTTTATATTATGGAGCTAAAAAAGCTTACGATCCTTTAAATGGATCATTCGTTAAAATTTTCTAGTTATGGCTAAACAAAATAAACACTTAGAACATTTAGAAGATGATATTTTAAACAATGGTAGTAGTGGAGGAAAGACTTCAGTTGCTTTTCTTAAATCTCTTGGTGACATGTTATCACAAGGAGATAAAACAAAAAGTATTAAAGTAACTACAAAGTGGGATGGCGCTCCAGCAATTATTTGTGGTATTCATCCAGTTTGGAAAGCTTTCTTTGTTGGTAATAAATCTGTATTTAATAAAACTAATCCTAAAATCTGTTGTACACATGATGATGTAGATTTCTTTTATCCAGATAGCGGATTAAATTCAATACTTAAGTCATGTCTAACACACCTTTCTAAGTTACCAATATCAGGAGTTATACAAGGCGATCTTTTGTTTATTGAAAATACTAAAAGTATAGGAACTATTAAAGGACAACGTTCTGTAAAATTTACTCCAAACACTATTACATATACAATACCTTTGAATACAAATCTTGGTCAACGTGTGAATAACTCTAAACTTGGTATTGTTTTTCATACATCATATAGTGGTGATACTATATCAAATATGCAAGCTGGATTTGGTGTAGATGTATCTAGTTATCAGGGAGTTGAAGATGTCTCTGTATTTTCTTCAGACTTTAATGATGCAAGTGGATCAGCTAATTTTACTTCACAAGAAAAAACTAAGTTCAATTCAATTTTAAGTCAAACCACAGGGTCATTAAAACAAGCATCTAAATTTTTAGATGCAATGGCTGGTACAGATAAGTATTCATTTAATATAGTATTCAAACAATTTTTTAATTCTTATATTAGATCTGGTGCAATGATACCACCAGTAAATCAAGTAGTAGGAGATTTTGCAAACTATTATTCTTTTCTTTTAGACAGAGAAATAAATTCTAAAAAATCTGAAGCTGGTCAAAAGAAATGGTTAGCAGTCAAAAATGATGGTTTAAAATTTATTTCTGCAAATCAAAAATCAATTTATTTTACTGCAGCATCATATAAAAATTTAACAGCAGCAAAATTAATGATCATAAGAAAATTAGAATCTGTTAAAGATATTGGAACATTTTTAAAGAAGGGTGCTGGATATTCTGTTACAGCTCCAGAAGGATTTGTTGCGATTAAATCAGGTCAAGCATTAAAATTAGTAGATAGACTTGAATTTTCTGTTGCAAATTTTTCAACTGATAAGGATTGGGATAAATAAATATAAATGTAGAACCAATAGAGACTCATATGAAGTCCTTTAACAATTTCTTTGGTGAAGCTCGGACTAAAGCAGGACTCGAAGCTGAAAAAAAGGGTTTAATACACACAGGTAAAGGTTATTACGCTGATAAGGCTGGCAAAATTGTTGCTAAAGCTGAAGGCGGAACTCGTCTTATTCCATTATCGAAGAAAGAACAGGATAATCTTAACTCTGGTGCTCCTTTAAAAGGCCCACAGTCTGCTGCTGATGCTCAATCTCTTGCCAAAATGGCATCTGATCTACAATCTGTTAAAGATACAGTTGCACCTGAACAACCACCTGAAGAAGAACCAAAAGCAGATGAAAAATCTGATGAGGAAGAGTCACTATTGCCTCGTAATGAAGGTGGTGGAGAAGTTGTGATCACATTTGGTAGATTTAATCCACCACATGTAGGTCATGCAAAGTTAATAGACAAAGTTGCAGATGAAGCATATTCATCTGGCGCTGACTATAAAATATATCCAAGTCATTCAAATGATCCTGAGAAGAATCCTTTAGACTTTGGAACTAAATTGAATGTAATGCAGCATATGTTTCCACATCATGCTGATAGTATTCAAAATGATCCTCAAAATGGAAGAAACATCTTTGATGTTCTTAAAAATCTCTATGGACAAGGATATGATAATGTCAAAATTGTCGTAGGTGATGACCGTGTGAAGGAGTTCTCAAGTATAACTTCTAAATATAATGGTAAAACTTACAACTTTGGCGGTCTTGATGTTGTGAGTGCTGGTGCCAGAGATGCAGATTCAGATGATACTGTAGAAGGTATGTCTGCTTCTAAAATGAGGAAAGCAGCGTCAGATAATGACTATGATTCTTTCAAGAAAGGTCTTCCAGAAGATCTTGATAAGGAACAATCAAAGGCAATCTATATGAGATTACGCCGTGCGATGAATCTTGAATCAAAAGATTGGAAACTTGCTCCAAAACTAGAAGAGTCTGCTTTGAGAGAAGCATATCGTACTGGTAATCTTTATAAAGTTGGTGATCTCGTAGAAAATCTTAACACTGGAGTTGTAGGTAGAATTATAACTCGTGGTACAAACTACGTCATCATGATTGATGAAGAGGAAAGAGTATTCCGTAATTGGATTAAAGATATTATGGAAAAAACAATATGGGAGATAGGTACTGACGAGTATCGTGCTGCTGTACAGGCAATGACACCTGGCCAACCAGTTACATCTTTCACAAAAAAGTCAACCCCACTAAATAGTAAAAAACCTAGTAAAAAAGATGGACTTAAATAAGTATTCTTCTTATCTTTCACTTCCACCTTCTAATCTATACAGAGCAGAAAGGTTAGTGGAAAATGTTATTAAATATCACCTTAACCACGAAGATATGGTTGATGAGATTGTAGAGAATCTGACTGGTGAAACATTAGAGTATGCCTTGAAACTGTTTGTAGAGAGAACTGGAGCAGATTTAAATGAAGCTCTAGAGTATATGGGTGTAAAGGTCGCTTTTAATGGTACTTCCTACAGTGCTCCGACTGTTGGTTTATATGGTATTAAGTCTAAACCAGAAATTAAGTCAAAGATTAAAACAAAAATACTTGCAAGAAACGAGAAAGAGAACAAGGCTGCAGTAAAAAAGGAAGAGTATACTGTAACAAACGCCGATAAGAAAGGTAATACACCAGCATACCAGAACTATAAGAAAGGTATGAAGTCTAAGACAACTGGTAAACCTATGTACAAAGCAGCAGATCATATGAAGGATGAAGCTGCAAAGAGATTAGGTAAGACAATAGAAGAAATGAATGATCTTTGTGAATATTTTGTAGAACATGATATTGCAATAAGTTCTGTTGAACTAGATGAGGTAATGCAAACTATTGATCCAGAACATACAGAATACTTCTTAGAAAAAGTACAAGAACTTAAAGGAAAGAAAAAAGGTCCTGTAATTATTAATCCTAAGACTGTAGAAGATGCTAATGAATCATATGGTATGTCAGACGCTGATTCTGCAAAGAAAGAAGCAAAGTTAAAGCGTAAGGAAATGATCAAAGTTGCTGCTAAGAAAGTAGGAGCAATGAAAACTGAAGGATCAATGAAACAAGCACGTAAGAATGTAGGTGCTGATAGTTGTTGGGATGGATACAAGGCAAAAGGAACTAAGAAGAAAGGTGGTAAGGTAGTTCCTAACTGTGTAAAAGAGGATGAAATACAAGAACATCATCAGAAAGATGAGAATGGAAACACTATTCCACATAATGATGAGAAAGTAACAGAAGGATATAAGGATAAAAAGAAAAAGAAAGGTCATGACTGTGCTTCTAAGGTAAAACATGAAGAGTATGGTGTAGGAAACTGCATTAAAGAAGAACATACTTTAGATGAGAATAACAATGTAACTCATTATGATATTATGTTTGGACATGGATTAGAAAGAAGTGTTCCTGTTGAACAGTTAGAAATTCTTGTTAGAGAGTATCATGAACATGTAATTCCAGATGAAAAGATGCTTGATGAGAAGAAAGGACTTTGGGATAACATGCATGATAGAAGAGAAGCGGGTAAACCGAAGAGAAAACCTGGCGATAAGAACTATCCAAAGACTCTTAACGTAGAGGAAATGGATCAGAACACTACTGCTTCTGTTGATTATTCTGGTAGTCCATCAACTACACCTCCAGAATCAGCAAAAGCAAAGAGATATCCTACCTTTGCTGACATTAGAGCAAAACTTCAAACTGCTGGAGATCCTTCTAGAGGTATTCCTGCTAAATGTGATCCTCCTCAAACTTCCCCAGAAGGCCCTGTAGTTAATACAGAAGCAGAAATCGAGGAAGGAAAGAAAATGGCGAAGAAAGATTATGATGGAGATGGTAAGGTAGAATCTGGTACAGATGAGTACATGGGTTCTAGAGATAAGGCAATCAAAAAGGCGATGTCTAAAAAGAAAGGAGGCTAAAATGAAGTCTTATCAAGAGTTCATGGAACGCTCTTTGACGACTAAAGAAAAGTCAGAAAAAGAGCGTATTGTTAAGGGCATGAAAAAGAATAAGTCATCTTTTAAGTCAAATTATAAAGATGATGCTGAAAGTGTCATGTATGCAACTGCAACTAAACTTGCTAAAGAAGAAGCATGTGGTAAAGGACAATACTTTTGTAATGATGAGCAGAAATGCAAACCAATACCAGAAGGTCATCATGTAATGCCTGATGGTACATTGATGAAAGGTAAGAAGCATAGTGTAAAAGAAGAAGTAAAAAGAGATGAGTATGGTGATCCAATTGGCGGGCCGAAGATATCTAAAAAACAATTAAAGAAAAACCTTGCAAGCAACGAAAAAGATGAAAAGATTACTCATAGTGAAGCTGCAGCATGGACAAAAAAATCAGGTAAAAAGAAATCAGGAGGTCTAAATGAAAAAGGAAGAAAATCATACGAGAGAGAGAATCCAGGCAGCGATCTTAAAGCACCTTCAAAGAAAGTTGGGAACCCTCGCAGAGCGAGCTTTTGTGCGAGAATGAAGGGTATGAAAAAGAAGTTGACTTCTAAGAAGACAGCATCTGATCCAGACTCAAGAATTAATAAGTCACTTAGAGCATGGAACTGTAGTTACCAACCAGAAGGTACACCACTTATAGAATTAAATCGTTATGCTAAAGAGACTGGAAAGAATACTGGTTCAATGAATAAACCAAAAGGTAGTTCAGTTGAGAAAGGTGGTAGTAAAGACAAAGCACTTAACTTTGTTAGAAGTAAAATTCGTAAAGATACTGGAAAACCAGAAGGACAACAAAAGAAAGAAAAGGGTGTAAAAACTACTGCTGGAGCTGGTAAGTATAAAGCAATGGCAGATAAAAAAAGAAAAACTGCTGCTGATGCTAAGAAGAGAGGTTTTAAATCTACTCAAGATTATGCAAACACTATGGCACGTTATGGTGGTAAAGATAATTACGATAAAGGTAGAGGGCTAGGAAGTTAATAAATAGGCATAGTTCAAATTTATAAATTTTAATTATGACTAAATTTCTAATGCCAATAGCTATCAATATTATTGATAAAGCTGTTGATAAGATTCCAGAGGATCTAGACACTGTGATCAAAGAGTTCATCATTTCGTTGCTTAAGAAGGCAGCTGCTAAAACTGGTAACAAAGTTGACGATCAACTCGTTGCACAACTAGAGAAAGCATTGTTGGAGTCTTAAATGACTGGGGGCTTACGCCCCCTTCTTTATAAATAAGTAATAGGAAACCGACACTTACAAAAAATCAAATGGCAATTTTCGGAACTATAGATGGCAAAGCATTTGCCAATACTGTAGCAGTCACTCAAACTGACGCAACAGTAACAAAAAACGCTGCTGACGCAGTTGCAGAGGGAGATGTCCTAGAAATAGACGGTGTGAATTATATCGTGAGAACTGTTGCTAGTACAACCTCGATAGAATTACACAAAGCATATGCAGGCAGTACTAATAATAGTCTTGCTGCATCAAAAGTTATTAGAAGAACACCTCCAAAGGCAGTTGCTGAGTATGTAATCAAGGGTGGAGATAGTACCACAAGTACTACTGAACTATTGTTCCTTGATGCTACAGAAGCATCACTCTCTGAGAACAAATCCAGAGGATTGTCTGGTGGTGGATGGTGGTCATATCGTACATATGTTGATGTATCTGGTAGAACTAGACATAAAACAGAATTACTTGCTGCTGTTTCAGCTGCTGCAAGTGCCTCAGTTGGTGATACTGAAGACGTAATCACAGCAGATGCTACAAGTGCAATCACTATTAGTTCTCAACCTGCTAGTGCTACTACATTCTTCCCTGCTGGAGCAGTTGGTACATTTACCAGTAATGGTGCTGCCGATGGATCTAGAACTGCTGGAACATACACAGTAACTAACGCTGCTGGTAACGCATCTGGTACAGGTGCTGACTTCACAGTTGTTGTTGCTGCAAATGGTACACCAACAGTTACACTTGTATCTGGTGGTACAGGTTATGCAAACTCTGAGACAATAACAATTGCTGACTCAGCATTAGGTGGAGGTGGCGGTGCTTCTGTTGTCTTAACTGTAACTGCTGCAACTGCTGCTCATACATTTAGTGTGACTGCATCTTCTACTGGTTCAAGTCCAACAATTACTTACCAGTGGCAAAGACGTACTTCTTCCTCTGCTAGATGGGCAAACATCAGTAGTGGTGGATCATCACAGACACTTGCTCTAACAAGTTTGACATCAACTTCTAACGGTTATCAGTATCGTGTGAAGGTTAACAACAGTATTGGTGGTAAAGAAGTTACTTCTAGCACAGCAACACTCACAGTTACAGACAATACATAGTATGAGATAAGTTTATAGTATGAAATTTACTGAGTTGAACGAGGATACATTCCTTTTATTTGCAATTAAGAATTATGATAATCCTCAATGTGTTACGAAAGATGATTTCTATGAGGATTTAAAAAGATTTAAGTACATCAAAAGATTATTTAAAAGATATCTTAAAACTGGTGTACTTAAAACTCATCTCTTATTAAATCACATTATTGTTGTATACAATATATTTGGTGACGCAGGCACACCTCTCCTGTTTTATAAGATTGAGTCTGAGTATTGGTCTCCATTGAAATCCTTTATGGTTTATTTAAATCGTATTACGGATGATGAGATACCAACTCTTGAAATGGATCAAGATTGTTTAGAGGAGTTAAAAAGAATCTAATGATCAATGAAGAACCTACAATGAGCGCTGGTAACGGTGGATTTTCTGGATCCGCTGCTGCAAAAGGCCCTGTGGCTGGATTTGATCCAAAGTTAGATTTTCGTAAAAAGAAACTGAGAAAGTTACCTAAGCCTTATCGTGATGCAATAAGAAATGAAAGGGTAATGGAAGCAGTTCATAGACACCAGTTAATTGAAAGTGGTGGTAAAGTTATTGACCAGTTGAAGAAAGTTATACATGGTGGTGCATCTGGTAATATCCAGTTTGATAATGGTGAAAAGATGCAAGTTAATCCTGCTGCAGCTGCTAAGTTAGTAGATTTATATAGAAATTTAAACGCAAGTAATAGAGTCAAGATGATTAAAACTATTAATAGCTCCTCTTCTGGACTCACTAAAATACAGGCATTTGCGGACACTAGAGGCGGTGTTTAAGATGAGAAATCAAGATCAAATATTGGAGAGACTCGAAAGAGTTATTGAAACTCTTCAAGAAAATAATCAAAAGATGGGTCAGATGCTTGCTGTCCATGACGAAAAGTTAGACAAACAGGATAGGATCGATGCTGTATTATTCGAGAAAGTTGAATCACTACACAGGGAGGTTAACCGCCAATCTGAGGAGATTAAGAAGGGCTGTGAGAGAGATATTCGCAAGGTAGATGAAAGACTCAGACTCATGGAGAAAAAAATGTGGAGCATATTTGGTGCTCTTTCTATTATTTCTGTCCTCGTATCTCCAGTCGGACAAAGAATCCTCAAAAGCACCTTGACAAATACACCACAACCTGATACCATAGAAGTGTTTAAAAATTAAATTGGATAATAGATGAATTTTATCGATGAGAAATACATCAGTTTGTATTCTCCTAGATTACAGAAGTTCACAAAGAAAAAGAAAGGACTATACAATTTCAGATGCCCCTATTGCGGCGATTCTCAAAAGAACAAGAATCGTGCAAGGGGTTTTTTCTTTCAAAAGAACGCTGATTACATATATAAATGCCACAATTGTGGTGTTGGTAGATCACTTTCTAACTTCTTAAAGGATCATGATGTTACACTTCATGATCAATATGTGATGGAAAGATTTAAGTCTGGAACTACAGGAAAATCAACAAATGTTGCTACTCCAAAGTTTAATTTTACGAAACCAAAATTTAATGTAAAAACTTTTAATCTTCAAACAATCGCCGAACTAAATACTACACATCCAGCAAGAAAATATCTAGAAAATAGACAAATTAATTCTAAATTTCTAAAGGATTTATATTATTGTGAACACTTTAAGAAATGGACAAACGAACAGAAGGAATCATTTGATAGTATAGAAAATGATGAACCTAGAATTATCATTCCATTAAAAGATTCAGATGGAATCATCGGATTTCAAGGTAGATCTTTGAATCCAACATCTCAACTGAGATACATCACTATAATGCTCAACGAGGAGTCACCAAAAATTTATGGATTGGATAGAATTAACAAAAACAAAAGTGTTTACATCGTTGAAGGTCCC
>CENK01014657.1_pt1 | contig 13404 bp, 15 predicted proteins | sample 530191 | NCBI WGS metagenome assembly CENK01 (sample SAMEA2619686, study PRJEB7988) | marine metagenome | biome: marine biome (ENVO:00000447); feature: deep chlorophyll maximum layer (ENVO:xxxxxxxx); material: "saline water (ENVO:00002010), including plankton (ENVO:xxxxxxxx)" | depth 60 m | reverse complement strand
TGGCTATTGTTCCTATGAACAAGAACATGGAGTTTGGAGACGCGATTAAGTCTCTAGGTTCTGGTCTTGGATTGGCACACTCATCAGAGGCCACAAAAGCTACCAATGAAGATGAAGTGGCGACAGCAAAAGTTGAAGCTGCAAAACCTACAAAAAAAGCATAAGAAGTAAAAAGTAGGATCTATAATATGGGGAGCTTTAGGGCTCCTCATATTTTTTTATATCATGAATAAGTTAAAGATTTTAATCGCACCCGCAAATCAGGGTGGTTGTTCCTATTACAGGGCTTGGGCTCCTTTTGCAAAATTAGCGGAAAAGTTCCCAGATCTCATTGAAATAAAATTTAATGAAAACCCTTTGGGTCTTAACATTGAAAACGGTCAATGGATTGAAGATTGGGACTTTGCTGATATGAAGTGGGCTGATATTGTGATGACCCAAAACATTCATAATTATGGGGGTCCATATACAGCCAGGATTGTAGGCAAAGCCAAGGAGTTTGGTAAATTTGTTCACTTTGATACAGATGACCTTCTTACAGAGTTGTATGAAGGCCACAGGCTAAAGTCTGTATATGAAGACCGAGGTTTATCGGAGCTAACTAAGTACTTATACGCAAATGCTGACTTAGTGACAGTAACCCAAAGAAAATTTGCTGAAAGAATAAAAGATTATTGCTCTGGTGTTTTAGCTGTAGCAAAGAATGCCATTGATTATAATTTAGAAAATTGGAATCACCCAAAAGTTCCTGTTCGGAGAAAAAGGTTAGTTCGCGTAGGCTGGGCTGGCGGCATCCATCACGAAGAAGACGTTAAAGAGTTCGCTGGCATTCCTCACCTTGTCAATCAGCGTGTGGGTCGAGAAAACGTGGAGTGGCACTTTTTTGGAAAGCCCCCTAAAGACCCAAACAACTCTAAAGAGGATTGGCAGTTAGATGTGTGGGACAATTATGAACGCACTTTAACTCAAGGGTTCAGAGGAGCTAAGAACTGGTATATTCATGGCGCTCTCCCTTCTGATCAGTATGGTGTGATTTTTGCAAATATTGACATAGCTATAGCACCTCTTCAGATGAATGCGTTTAATGACTCTAAGTCTGAAATTAAAGTTGCTGAGTGTGGTAGGTATAAAGTTCCTTTGATTGCTTCTAATGTTGGGTGTTATGATGAGACCATCATTAATGGCAAGACTGGGTATTTACTAGATCCTAAGGCATCAAAAACCGATTGGGTTAAAGTGCTTACTAAAGTAATAAAAGATAAAAAACATCGAGAGCAGATGGGTAATAATTTGTTTGATATTACTCAGGAGTATTTTGATCTGAATAAAGTTATAGGGCAGCGCCTAAAACTATACAAGGATACTTTTACAATGCTAAAGCGGGACGATCTTCTCAAAAAAATCGAAGGTTTTGAACTGGTATGATCTATCAGTGCTTCCCTTTCGTTAAGGATATGAATAATCTATTCTTAGAGGAGCCGTATACAGGGTTCGGTCTAGAGCCTGAGGTAAACCCCCTTCTTTTTGTTGAGTGTCCTGAATTAGAGGATGCAGGAACTCGATTGCAGTTAACTGAGTATGCTTGCTTTCTGTGGCACTGGCGAAACTCAGACTACGACCAGGATACTTGGATTGGTACTACCTCCCACCGCCAGCTTGAGAAGTTCCCTTTTAAGTTTGAATCAAAACAGCAAGTTCAGGATTTATTAGATAAGTGGGGTGTTGTTGCTTGGGGTCAGTACGAGTTGTTTGTGCCTGATAACGGGATTCAAGGCAGAGGCGTTCCTATCTCCTTGCATAGGCAGACTGAAATCTGCCATCCTGGCTTGAATGAATACATGGCTGATGTTTTACAGCGTTTTGGGTACTCAATGCCTGCAAAATGGAAAGGGACACACACAGGGTTCTTTGCCAATTATTGGGTAATGCGGAAGGATTTATTCAACGATTTCATGGAATTTTCCTGGCCTATGGTCGAATGGTCCCTTCAAAATGTCCACGGTTCTGACTATTACAAAATGCAGACGGAGTACGGCACGGTTAGCAATCAAAAAGCAACAGGCTACTTCATGGAGAGACTTTTTCTCGTTTGGTATCTTTTGAAAGGCATTGTTCCATACAACCCATCTTGTAGCGAGCCTTTATTTCACAACCCTCATTACGCATGAAAAAATTCGGATTATCTTCTGTAGTAACAACTAAGTATCTCAAAGAGTTTAAACTTCTATACTCTTCATTTCATGCATACAACACACATTATGATTATGAGTGGCACTTGGTTTGCTCCCCTGACATAGAGGAAGCATTAAAAGAATTAGGGGGAAATGTAAAGACCTATCCTGATTGTCTACAAGAAGGGGAGCAGTGGGGTGACGCACAAAGTCAGAAGAATTTTTCAGATGTTATCAATTTTAAGTTTGAAGCCGCTGAGTATGCTTTAGAGGCTTGTGGTCAGGTACTAATGCTTGATTGCGACATAGTTTTCTTCAATCGGTTTGATGAGGATATGATCAAATCTATGGAAAGTTCAGTCGATGCAATAGTAAGTCCTCATATGCAGCAAAGCCCCCAGCTAGATGAGCAGTGGGGGGTTTATAATGTTGGGTTTGTGTATGTAAAATCTAAAGACTATCTAAAAGCCTGGAAAGATCTTACCTTTAGCGGTGAGTTTATGTATGAGCAAAAGCCAATGACTAAGGTGATTGAGACTGGAAGTTACAATGTAGGAATATTTCCAATAACCTATAATATGGGGTGGTGGAGATTCAATAATGAGCGCACACAACATAGGTTTAATGATTTCTTTACATTTAATGGGGAGTTAAAATACTTAGGATCCAATGTGGTAAGTATTCATACACACTTTTTAGATAACCCAAACTCTCCTGCATATCCTCCATGTACTAACTTTAATAATGTGATGCGTCATTTTATATCCCAAACCCCAACACTGCATAATGTGGCAATTACTGTAAATGAGTTATCAGCAAAAAATTAATAGGCTATTCGCAGACATAAACAAGAAGGGTGCTGTGTACCCTACATATCCTTCTTATCATAAAGGACCCTACCTTGAGGAGATGTTTGTTGAGCATGGGGAGAAGTGTGGGGATAGGTACTTAATCCCTGTTTTTTGGACTAATGCATACAAAGAACAAAAGCAAGCGATTATTCAACAAAAGCTTCACCTGCTAGATCCAAGTAAAAAATACTATTGTGTTTGTACCCATGATGATGCACCAACCGAATCTTTGCCTCCCGATACATTAGTTTTTGGTGCAGGGGGTAATAATTTAGCTACTATTCCAGTCCCTTTAGTTGTATCCGAAGTCCCACAATATGAGGAAAAGGAGAAAGACATCACAGCCTCCTTTATAGGATCATACACTCACCCTATTCGAGCCCAAATGGCACAATGCTGTCCACCAGAGGTCCATGGATATGCTTTATCTATGCAGCCTCACTGGTCAGAGAAAATAACAGAAGAAAGGTTTAGAGCTTTTGAAGATATCTCAATAAGATCTAAATACATGTTATGCCCTAGAGGTTATGGACCTACAAGTTATAGACTATATGAGGCATTTCAGTACAAAGCGGTCCCTGTTTATATAAGTAATAGGCATTGGTTACCTTGGCAAGAGGAGGTAGAATGGGATGATCTTATTATTAGAATGACTCCAGAGGAACTCCCCAACATAAAAGAAATTATTAACTCCTACGAATGGAAGCGTGAGGCTATGATAAATTATGCACAAGAGGTCTACGGTGATTTCTTCGCTATTAAGAGTGTATTTAATAAAATATTGGAGGTTGTTGAGGCTTCAACAAGTTTGGTGTGAGAAAAGTATTTTTAGATTGCGGTTCCAATCAAGGACAAGGGCTACATTCAATTTACAAGTCCCGAGGCATGGATGACACTTGGGATATAGTTTGCTTTGAAATTATGGAAGAGGTATCCTCTCTGTTAAAAGAAAAACCCTTATACAAAAACCATCCATCAATCCAACTTATAAACAAGGCTGTTTGGATTTCAGAAGGTAAACTTGCTTTAACATTAGATCATGAAAAAGGGATTGACGATTTCGGTGGCGCTACTAATATCTTAGGAGATAACTGGCTACAGCCTGACTACATTAAGCATGATATTATAAAAAACGCCAGACAGGTAGACTCTATTGATTTCTCTAAGTTCTTATTAGAGAACGTATCAGAAGAAGATCACGTAGTGGTTAAATTAGACATTGAAGGAGCAGAGTATGAAGTTCTTGACAAACTAATTAAAGACAATACGATTAATTTAATTAATGTATTATATGTGGAATGGCATAACCATTTAAGAGTTGAAAAATTTAACGAGTCTTATTTGAGAAGGGAGATTGAAAGCCGAGGGATAGAATTACACTATTGGCATTAAACATGAAAAAGATATTATTTAGTATAGCGGATTATTCGGATCATCGTCAGAGCATTTTTGATAATTATTATTCTCCAAAGAATAAACAGTATGCAGATAAGTGGGGCTATGAGTATAGAGTTTATCGAGCGCAAGAGCCTTTTCGAGGGAATCCAACTTGGTGGAAGTTTACTCTTCTCCAGGACATGATAAAGAACGAATTATCAGAAGGCGATGTTGTTGTAAATTTGGATGCTGATATGGTCATTGTGGATGGTAGCGAAGATTATTATCAAGGCAAATCTTGGACTTACTCCATCGATAATGGTAACACTCATTGCATGGGGAACTATGGAATTAAAATTAATGATTGGTCCACTGAAATGATTGATAAGCTTATGTCAGAAGAGAGATACCAAAAGTATAAAGATCATCCCTTCTGGCAGGAATTTAGGGAGCAATGTTCTTGGTATTTTTTAGCTGGGATTAAGCGACATAGTTGGGTTCCTTTTCCATCTCTCCCAAATAACGGTTACCACTCGGAGTTATGGGATGCAGATCATTACTCGCTTGAGGAGTTAGAGAAGCATGTAGACATTAAAGGACCAGAGTGGAATACTACTCTTTTAGCCGAAGAAGCGGAAACTCCTCAAGAGCAAATGCTACAAAGATATAATATAGTACGGTCTGAGAAAAAGAATACTAAAATTAGGCATTGGGCTGGCGGTCAGACATGGAGAACAGATGAGTTTTATTTAAAGGATATCTCTTAATGAAGGTTTTATATGTCACAATAAAAGATCCTACCAAGCAGGGTGATTTTCAAGAAGTAATGTGTTTAAGAGCCCTTAGGTCTGCTTTGGGGGATAATTGTATTGATTACCCACGCAAAAAAATTCTATATGGTGACTTCTCTGAGGTTGACCGACCTTCTTTTCATGGTAAGGGGTTTACTTTATACGACCCTATTCCAGAGGTAAAGGACCGTGATTTTTCTGATGTTGATGTAGTTGTTTATGGGTTTGTGAACAAAAATAACTACGTTAACGATTATTATCCAGAGTTAGAATCGTTAAACAAACCCGTTGTTTATATTGATGGGCATGATGACTCTGATATTGTTAAGACTCCTTGTTTTAAGCATGAACTATTTGAAGAGCATTCAGAGGTATATCCTTTAAGATTCTCTATACCTTCTAGTAAAATCCAACCCATTGACCTTACTAATAAAACTCAACTTATTCAAAGCACTGCGCCTCCGTACTCAAGGTTTGGACCGCAAGTGTTAGGCATACCCGCTCGACAGTTGTACGTTTTTGATGACGAAGAGGAGTACTATGATGACATGGCTCGTTCTTGGTTTGGACTAACTTGTCGGAAAGGATCCTGGGATTCTTTAAGGCATTTAGAAATTATGGCGGCTGGTTCTCTGTTACTATTTAGAGATTTAGCAGACAAGCCTTCTACTGCTAGTCCTCACAATTTACCTGCCCCTTCTTATTCTAGCGCGGAGGAATTAGAAACACTTATAACTCGTCTCCTTCCAAACGGTCAACCTTCTGAAGCATATAAAGACCTTCTTCTTCTACAAAGAGATTGGTTACTTACTACTGGTGTGGAGGAAGCATTAGGTAAAGATATGGTTTCAACGCTGGAGGAACATCTAAAAAATGAAAACTAAAGAGATAACATTGTGTTGCAATTGTGGATGGGAGCGTGAAACTGTTGATAAGCAGATGAAGCTACTCGAACCATTAAATGATGTATTTAAGGTTTACTGGAACAATCGAATTGACAGACATCCAGAGACCTATCCTTCGTTTTCAGAAATGATAAATGATTCTATTACTTCCTCCCCTACGGAGGTTGTAATTTGGATGAATGATCGTGTCACTCCAAAGCCAGAGGATGTTATTCATATTGTTGAATTACTAGAGGAGGGTTTTGCCGCTGCATCCAAGTATAGCGTCGGTTTTTTTGGATCGACTAAAGAGTTGTATCGCACAATTGGGTGGTGGGATGAGAGATTTTACGGTGGTGGTTGGGAAGATGATGATTTTATTATACGTCTCCGATTAGCTAATTTAGCGTATTATGAGTCACAAGAGTCCGAATACCTAGAAGCCAGGAGACTAAACCAACCTGAGAAGATATCGCCTCTTGTTCCTAAAGATGGAGCAAATGGTGCAAAATCTTTCCCTCACTTTAATGCAAAATGGAGGCAACAAAACTCTTCTATTACTAAGGTTTTGTCTGAGGAATCTTACCCTAATTATGATAATCTAGTTGGGCCGAGGAGAGAAGATATAAGTTCTACCTGGATGTCTTGGAAAGACTCGGTTCTTGGTGTTGATTATAAGTATCCTGTCGCTGGTGAATCACGAACGAAATGGTTCTGTTACTTGACGCAGGATCGAGGCGTTCCTGTTAAACAGGATGGTGAGTGGCTACAATACAGACCCGTGTTGAGTGAATGTAATGAATAAAAAGTTAATACTCTCTCCTCACATTGATGATGAAGGTATTGATACTGGTCCTATTTTATATCAAAAAGAATTTTCTTTAGTTGGGGACTTAGAAAGCATTTTTAATAACATCGTATTAGTAGGTTCTGAAGGCATTAGATCCTACTTAGAGGGAGACTGTACCGCAGTTCCACAGAGTCATGAGGAAGCAACTTTTTTCAAGCGCAGAACTCCTGAAATGAGTGAAATAATTTTAGAGGATTTCGACAATTTTACCGCTGAAGAGATCTTTAATAAGGTGCGATGTCTACAGCATCCGTACCCTTTGCCGTATATTAAATGCAAGGGTAATACTAAACTGTATTTAAAAGAGGTTAGGGTTAACGATGATTGGTAAAAGGATAATGATTATAGGAGGGACTGGCGCATTAGGCAGGACTCTAACCAAAAGATATCATAAAAATAATGATATTTTAGTTTTTTCCCGTGATGAGCATAAACATGTGAATATGAAGAGGGAGTACCCCACGGTCGATTACCAGATAGGCGATGTTAAAGAGAAAGATTGTTTGCTAAAAGCCTTAAATGAGTATAAGCCCGATGTGGTTCTAAATACAGCAGCATTAAAGCATGTGCCTGTTTGTGAAGATAATCCTTACGAAAGCGTTAAGGTTAACATTTTGGGGCATGAAAATCTTTTGGAGTGTTTACAGGTAAGTAATCATCAAATCGAGACGTTAATGTTTATTTCTACAGACAAGGCGTGTAAGCCTGTCAATGTCTATGGAATGTGCAAAGCCATATCTGAGAGATTGTATATTGATTTTGCTAATAAGCAGAAAGACACAAAAGTTGTTTTGTGCAGATATGGAAATGTCTTAGAGTCTACAGGTTCTGTACTCCCGTTCTTTAAATCTTTATTATCAGACGAGAGCACTACCTCATTGCCAGTAACTGATGAACGAATGACTAGGTTTTTGATTAGCCTTGATGAGTCCGTGGAATTAATTGATTGGGCTTTTAATCACCCTCAATCTCATGGGGCAATAGTGGTCCCTAAGCTAAAATCTTTGAAGATTGTGGACTTGGCTACTACGCTTAGTAAAGCTTATAAAAGACAATTACCCCTTGACTATGTGGGCATTCGACCTGGAGAAAAGATACATGAAGAGATGATTAGCCTAGAGGAGTCTTTGCGCTCTAAGCAGTTTGATAAATACTATATGATTACAGACGATATCATAAACAATGAAGCATGGTCATACTCTTCAAAAACTTCAATACTATCATGCGATGAGGTCTCTTCCTTTTTATGTGAGAAGGGGGTTCTATCTTGAGGGTTTGCGTTCTAGGTCATCGAGGTATGTTAGGAAGTACAGTTCTTCGCTACCTTTCCTCTGTTCCCGAGTGTCATGTAGAGACGGTTGAGACTAGATGGCCTAGCTCTGAGTTTAAAAATTATTTAATAGAATTTTCAGGAGATGTGATTGTTAATTGCATAGGAGCCATCCCCCAGCGCACGAACACCTTTGATATTAATTTTGAATTACCTATTTGGATAGATCAAAATGCATCTTGTAGTGTTATCCATGCTGGGACTGACTGTGAATCTGACGAAGACCTTTATGGGGCATCAAAAAGACAAGCCGCTGATTATTTTATGCGAGAAGGCCAACGAACAAAAAGCATTAAATGTTCCATCATAGGCACAGAGCTTACAAGTAAGCAAGGGTTATTAGAGTGGTTTTTGGCCTCTGAGAACGAGCTTTATGGATATACGCATCAAATGTGGAACGGGATTACTACGTTGCAATGGGCTAAAATTTGTTGGGATTTAATTAGAGATTTTCAATGCTTTAGCGAGGTTGTCATCCCTTACAGCGAATGCATCTCTAAGTTTAACTTGTTAACTATTATGAAGGATGTTTATGGTAAAGATATCAAGATTCTTGAGAACGATAAAATTAAAATAAATAAATGTTTGGTCGGAAATACTAGTACGCCTTCAATAAAAGAACAGTTACTGGAACTGAAGGGGTTCAACTCTAAATGAAAATTGCTTTTTTAAAATTTGCTGGTTTAGGTATTGGAGGAGTCGAAAGATATCTTCAGTCTATAGCTCTTCTTGTAAATGCTGAAGGCCATGAGGTTGATTATTACTATACCAACTCAGCCCCCATAGTTGGTGTTGATTGGACTCACCCACCTAACGATCCTTTACGAGAAGAAGCACTAAAGAATGCAGGAATAAATCTTATTAAAGTGAAGGTAGGATATAAAAATTATGATCCTACTGCTCCCCAAGGTGAAGTTTGGCAAGATTCTGATATCTTTGAGAAGTTTGACGAAAATCAATACGATTTACTTTTTATAGCAGGCAATGGAAAAGCTGACTACCCTGCCTCACAGTTCAGGAATGTTAAGACCGTATATAGTGTTCATGGGGATAACGTTTATGATCAAGATAATATCATTAAATCACTTTTAATTTGCGAGTGGCAATCTAAAAGATGGCTCTCAAATGGGGGTAATCAATCTAAATTAGAGATTGTGCCTCCTATTGTGGAAATACCAGAGACTTACCCGACTAATTTTAGGCAAAAGTATAAGATTCCTAAGGATGCTTTTGTTTTCGGTATGCACCAAAGAGATGATCCTTCTATTTTTTCTCCTGTATCTCTTATGGCTTTTTCTCAATTACAAGATCCTAGTAATTATATGGTAATTTTGGGAGGAAGCCAACGTCATAGGGATTTAGTTAGATCCTGGCCTGAGGATAAAAGAGATCGAGTTGTATTCTTGGATTCAACTGCACATAAATCATTAATTCATAGTTTCCTTCATGGTATTGACGTTTATGCTCATTCAAGGTTAGATGGAGAAGTATGTTCTACTGCTATAGTAGAGGCAATGGCACATGGTAAAGTTATTATTAGCTGTCCTGGAACGAATAACGGACACCAGGAGCAGATCGCAGACTGCGGATTTTTCTGCTCCTCCTTAGAAGAGTATATCTCCTCGATGGAGGCCTTACGAACAGATAAAAAAATGTATAAAAGACTGAGCCAAAAAACTAAAGATAGGTATAATAATTTATACTCATATAGTTGTGTAAAAGAAAAAGTCGCAACACTCCTATATAATTTAGCATCATGAAAATTTTATTTATATATCCTATTGCCTCTGTTCAATCACCGCAAATGTCACCGCCTCTTCCTGTTTTACATGTAGGAGAGGCCATGAGGAAGCATGGGCATGAGATTCGTTACTTTGATGAGCGTTGGGACCCTGAGCCAGATATGGATTGGCCCGATGTGGTAGGAATTTCTTCTATGACAGGCTATCAGTTAAAGGGCGCAATAAGGTATATGAAGTTAGCCAAGGAGCATGGTAAAAAAACTATCTTCGGGGGTATCCACCCAACCTCAGTCCCTGAGCAGTGTATTGTTGAGGATTACGTTGATGTAGTTGTAAAGTCCGAAGGTGAGGTTGCTATGTTAGAAGCACTTGAAGCGCCTGTAAACACCATTGTTGATCGAAAAATGCTAAAAACAGAGGACATGGTAAGCCCTGTTTCAGATCACACAATTCATTACTTTGAGAAATCAGCCGAATCAGGCGATACTATTCTACTTACCAGTAGAGGGTGTCCTTTTCGTTGTGCCTTCTGCTATATCCAACAGTTCTTTGAAAGGACTTGGCAATCGGTAGATCTCGACAGATGGAAAGAAGATATTATCAGATTGCGAGATACTGTAGGAATGAACAAGCTAGAGCATGGAGATGATTGGCCTGGGAAGATGAAAAGAATTTTAGATCTGGTTAAATTTCTATGGGATAATGGGATTGAATACAGACCCTCTATTCGCGCTCATCAGATTAAGGACGAGGATGCTAGGTTGATGGCGGAGATGGGAATTAAGCACATATCTATCGGAATGGAGACAGGCAGCGAAAGGATGCTGGAGTTAACAGAAAAAGACATTACTAAAGATGAGCAGATTGAGTGCGCTGAGGCATTAGCCAATCACGGTATCTGGCCTCTTTATTACTGGATCACGGGTTTCCCTACGGAGACAACCGCAGAGGTCAATGAAACCCTTGATCAAGCAGAAAGGCTTCATGAAATCCACAAAAAAGCTGGGGGTAATTGTACACAGAACTTCTATGCATATACCGCTCTTCCAGGCAGCCCTTTGTATGATTTAGTAGACAAGTCTAAGCTACCTACAACAATGGAGGCTTGGTCAGATTATAGTTTACATCAGACCTACGACAAGCGAGCAAGCAACCTTTATCATATTGGGGGTTTGAGGTTTCATAGTGGGAAAGGAGATAAGACTGATAGAAATTTCCCAGGTTTAAAAAGATTACTAATTTTGCCTTTTGAGGCATTAGCCTTGCTTAGGTGGAAACTGCGTTTCTTTGATTTCTTTTTTGAGAAGAAAATTATCGAGCGTCTTCTCTCTTGGGCTGGAACTTCACAAATGAATGAGCTTTCAAATTTGGGGGATACTAATCAACTAACTCAAGATGATAGGATTTCAACTATAAAATCACATGATATTTGCTAAATGCCCTCTCCGCGTATCGCTCGCAGGAGGATCCACAGACCTGCAAGACTTCATAGACTCCAATGGTTACGGAGGAGTAATTAGCTTCCCATCTACTCTTTATACTTATATTACGGTTCATAAAAACAATACCGATAAGTACATTGTTAATTATTCAGAGAGGGAAGAAGTTAAAGATGTCACAGACATAAGAAATGATATCGCAAGAGAAGTAATGAAACGCTTCCCTACTGATCCCATTACTATGACCTTTAATACAGATTCCGCGTCTCAAGGCACAGGATTAGCTTCTTCCTCTTCGTATACAGTAGCAGCGGTCGCAGCCATGGCAAAGCTATGCAATAAAGAGATGTCCACGTTTGATATTGTTAAGTTAGCTTTGGATATAGAAAGAACATTTAATAGGTATACTGGATATCAAGATCCGTATGGTTGTGGTTTAGGGTCGTTCAAGAAGTTAGAGTTTTATAAAGACGAAGATCCAAAAGTATGTTATTTAAGTTCAGAGATGTTTTCTAATTTTGATATGCATCTTTTATACACGGGAGTTGTTAGAGAGTCTACTACTGTTTTGGAGAAAGTTATTAAAAGTGATAGGATGGGTATCCTAGACATAATGCTTTTGATGGATAGGAGTATAAACGATAATGATTTTGAAGAGTTTATTAATCTTGTAGGGTTAGGATGGGAAAGCAAAAAGAAAAGCCTTCCTCAAATGCTGGGGGATAATATGTTAAAAAATATTGATAATCGTTTATCTAAGGACTCTAATATTTTAGCCCACAGGCTTTGTGGGGCAGGGAATGGAGGGTACTTCCTGATCCTTTCTAAAAAAGGATATACCCCAGCAGGAACAATCCCAATAAGCATAGACAACCAAGGAGTGCAGGCATATGAAGTTTGATTTTTTGAATAGTTTTGAGCAGAACTTAAAAAAAGTGGATAGAGACAAAGTTGATTTACTAAAACAAGTAGTTGATCGACATAAAAAGATTATAATTATAGGGAATGGAGGTAGTAATTCAATTGCTTCTCACATCAGTCAGGATTACACCAAATTTTTAAAAAAGGAAGCCTTTACCTTCTCCGATCCTTCCAGACTAACGTGTTATATTAATGATTATGGAATGGAGAATGCGTATAAGATTTTCTTAAAGGAGTTTTCTGATAAAAACACCTTGGTGATCTTGATATCTTCTTCTGGTAATTCTATAAACATATACAATTGTGCCGATTTTTGTAATCTATCTAGTATTCCGTATGTTCTCCTAACAGGGTTTTCGGAAGAGAATAAAGTACGTAAAGCTTTTGCGGATACTGCAGCAGTAGACTTTTGGGTAGATTCAGAGAGTTTCGGCATCGTAGAGTGCCTTCATCAGGTTATCTTACACTCAATTCTATGATTTATTGTTTTGATATCGACGGGACCATTTGCACAACTCCTGGGAATAATAACTATCATTATTCTATACCTGATAGTATTGTTATAGATAGAATTAATGAGTTGTACGATGAGGGGAATACCCTTTTATTTTTTACCGCCCGAGGAGCTTCATCAGGAATAGATTGGACTGATTTTACTCATGAGCAATTAAAAACCTGGGGAGTTAAGTACCATCAACTTATAACAAATAAAAAACCAACATTCGATTTATTAATTGATGATAAATGCATTCACATTGATGACTGGAAGAGACAGGAAATTCCTGTTAAAGGTTTGGTAGCAGGAGCCTTTGATGTCATACACCCAGGATATATCGAGATGTGGAAGGAAGCGAAGAATGTGTGCAGCTATCTTATAGTCGCTCTTCACGAAAATCCCAATGAGGAACGCCCAGAAAAGTTAAAACCAGTTCTATCTGTAGAGGAAAGAAAAAGTATTTTAGAATCAATTCGATATGTTGATGAGGTGGTTATTTACTCAACGGAAGAAGATCTTGAATCTCTTATAAATGAATTAAAAATTGACGTA
>CENK01033035.1_pt1 | contig 13470 bp, 20 predicted proteins | sample 530191 | NCBI WGS metagenome assembly CENK01 (sample SAMEA2619686, study PRJEB7988) | marine metagenome | biome: marine biome (ENVO:00000447); feature: deep chlorophyll maximum layer (ENVO:xxxxxxxx); material: "saline water (ENVO:00002010), including plankton (ENVO:xxxxxxxx)" | depth 60 m | reverse complement strand
TATGGGCAAATATTAATAAAAAGAAAAAATCTGGACATAAATCAGCTAGAAAAGGTAGTAAAGCCTATAAAGCAGCAAAAAAAGCTGGTGATAAATTACACGCATCTAAAGAAGCAAAAGGAAAGTAATGAAATTTGATGACCTATTTGAGTTTTATGTAAATGAAGCTAGTGATGGTCTCCATCAATGGTTTAAACGCGGTGGTAAAGACCCTAAGACGGGTAAAAAGTTTAGCGGTTGGATAAATTGTAAAACCGGTGGACCTTGTGGTAGAAAATCCAAAAAATCAGGCGGTAGTTACCCAGCATGTAGACCTACGAAAGCAGCTTGTAATAAAATAAAAGGTAAAATGTATAAAAAGAAAAGCTCTAAACGGGTATCATGGAAGAAAAAAGGTAAATAATTAAATAATAGTATGGCCGTAAATGATAGTTCAGCACCCAAAGGAATACCAACATCAGGAGAAGTAAGCCCTGGAAATACTGGGGAAGATAGAAGTATAAATTTGCTTAAAAATATAAAAACTAGTACTAGTCGAACTGAAGTTAATAGTAGTATAAATTCTTTAAGAAATTGGTTTAGAACTTATGTAGGTACAACAGGTAATTTTAGTAATAAAAAAAGTTCTGGTCAACAAATTAATTTAAGTGATTTCCATGGTACAACTATTCTTGGAATAGGAGTTTCTACTATAAATGAAACATCTTCTACATATGGTACTAATAATAATGCAAAAGTCTCACTACAAGGTATATTTAGTGAAAAAAACTCATACAGGTATGAAATGAATAATCAAAGTAAACTCGCTGCTCATGGAGAAAGTGTAACTTTCACTGGTTTAAACGGTGGTACTGAATATACTGTTACAGTTCAGGCCTTTAAAACTCTTGATTTCGATCAGCTAACACCAAAAACAACCAACGCTCAACCGGAGGCACGATTTAGAATAACACCTGGATATGATGGAGCTGCAAAAGTTAGAGGTATGAATGCCACCGGGGTCGGTTCATTTGGTGATACCACCTCTATAAATTTTACATATTCAGGAGGTGCTGGTAGAGGTAAAACATCTAACGCATTATATTTGTTACAGGGTATACAAGATCCTAGTGGTAGAACCTATGGACCTTCAATGACTTACCCATAAATAAGTAAATGGATAGCGAAACTAAAAATTATACCATAAAACAACTATCTGATAATATATGTTTTCTGAAAATTGAAGGAATTAGTAAACCATATACCACTTTAAAAGATATCTGTAAAATAACAATAAAAAATTCTGATAAAATTGATAAAATAAGGGTATATAATATATTATCAAAAAAAATAGAAAACATATTATATAGTGAAATTCAAGAAATAACAGTCCATGGGGTAGATAATAATATAGAAATTAATTTAGGCTATATTGATAAAATAAATTCAGATTTAGAAGATTGTAGTTTAGAATATATATCTAAAGAAGAATTATTAGAATACTATTTAAAAAACGAAGTTTATAAAGTTAATTCAGAAAAAGAAATATTTGATATATGTAAAAAATTTGAATTTACTGTAAGAGATTATGAAATAAAAGCAAATACTATTTCTAATAAAAATAATATATCAAAAGTTTGGAATAAAATAGTAAAACATAAAATAGATGAAAATATTAATGAATTAAATGAAATTAAAAAAGAATCTGATGAGGAAGATATAGAAGATATTAATTCTATTATAGAAATGTTTTGCGAAACACTTAATGATATAGATTTGACCGATTGTAAGAATTTAATCGATGTAATCGATACTTACCCACCACTGCTCTTACCATTACCTGATGAATTGACAAGTATTAAAGATAAAATTAATGGTAATGATGATAATACCTTAGATGCTGCTCTTTCACTGGTTGAAACGATGACATACGATGAGTTAAAGGAAATTTATGATGAAATATCTGAAATAAAGGATACAAATTATGTTGTTACAAAAGTAATAAACAAAATAAAAGAAATTCTTGATAAAAATAATCAATAAACAAATTATACAATGGATATTAATAAAATTAGTATCAATAGATTTAATGTTGATTATACCACTAAAAGAAATAATAGAGCAAAGTTAGATACCGGGTTTCATTGTAATTACCATTGTGAATTTTGTTATTATCTTGATAAATTAGACCAGAAAACGTCATACGACACTATTAAAAAGCGTATAGATATTTTGCACTCATATGGTATAGATGAAGTAGATTTATCAGGAGGAGAAAGCTCCATACATAAAGATTGGTTTAAAATATTAGATTATTGTAATGATAAATTTAAAAATATAAGCTGTTTAAGTAACGGTTCAGTATTTTCTAATGAAAAGTTTTTATTAAAATCAAAAGAACACGGGTTAAAAGAAATTTTATTTAGTTTACATGGTTATAATGAAGAAGTTCATGATGATATAGTAGGGAGAAAGAATGGTTGGAAGAAAATCAATAAAGCAATAGACCTTTGTAACAAACATAACATACGAGTTAGAATTAACTGTACAGTTTATCAAAAAAATTATTCAGGTTTAGTAGCTTATGCTGATATTATTAAAAAAATTAAACCTTTTCAAGTAAACTTTTTAACTTTAAACTATTGGGATGATAATAAAACATTTGAACCTATAGATGACTATAATAAACTAACTGATAATATAAAAAAATGTATAGATTTAATAGTCGACGATGTAAAATATATTAACGTTAGATACACACCTTATTGCTTTATGAAAGGTTATGAAAAATATGTATGTAACCAATATCAACATGTATATGATGTATATGACTGGAATAAAGAAATATATGACTATGATATTGATGTAACTAAGACATATACACACAATCAAAAAATAGAATTAGGGTATGCTAAAGCTAGACATGATAGACTCACTGATTATAAAAAATCTTTAGCATGTTTTAAGTGCAAATATTTTTATATTTGTGATGGTATCGAAAAACAATTAGATATGGAAGTATATCCTGAACCTGGTGATAAAATACGTGATGTTAACCATTATAGGAAAGATTTTTACTTGTGAGATATTTAAAATTGGATAAAAGTTATGATTTATTCTTAACAATGACATGGAATAATGATAATAATCACGGAATATCTGGTCATTTATATGAAATATTAGAATATTACTTGTTATTAAGCCAGCATATGAAAATTGGTATATTAATATGCGAAGATATGGATTGGAATATAATAGAAAAAGCTATTATATCGAAATATAATATAAAAAATAATATAATTAATGAAATTAAAGATAATACCATTTTTCATCACCGACCTAAGTTTATATCAGGTAAAAATATATTATTTGTCGATGGAGGGTTTACTAGAACCTCATTAAGAGATGGTATAGTTATATCTTTTGATAATATATTTTCATTTAGATGTTCAAATAAAGATTTTCACTATAATTTACCTTATAAAAATATAACTTTACTGCAAGATCAAAGGGTTTATAATGATAAAGATAATGAAATAGCCATAGATTATAAGAAAAAAATAAAGTTTGACATCTATAATGATATAAAAAAGGTAAAAACTGAAACTGCACTATTATATGTAACTACAAACTGTAGAAAACTGTGTAGTAATTATTTACTTGATGTAGTTATGCAGTATAAGTTTAAAAATTATATAATTTTAACTAATCAGCCAGAATTGTATAGGGAACAATTTAAAAATATAAAAAATGTAACTTTTCCAGCTATGCCCTTGGATAATATATTTGAAAAGTTTGATTCTTACATATATACCCCAACATATTCGGTAACTAAACAAGAATTAGGTTGTTTTGACTGCAGTCCAAGATTTATAGCTGAATGTAAGTATTATAATAAAGATATTATATACCATAATATTGATAAAAACTATTTAAACGTAGATACTGGTTTAAAATATAGAAAATTAGACATAGAAAACGATTTTAATAGTATAATATTAAAGAAAAACGATAAAATTATTGATATTTTAAAGAAAAAAATATGAATTTATCAATTTTAATTTTAACCCATAAAAGACCTAAACTTTTTAAAAGATGTATTGAAAGTGTTATAGATAACTGTAAAAATAACAATATAGAAATAATAGTCAATAATGATAGTAACGATATAGAAGAAATTTACAATAAAAACGTGGAAATAAAGTATTTTTATATTAAAGATACTTTAAAAAATTTATATTTTAAGTTAATAAATTTATCTAACTATAATAAAGTCTTTTTTTTAGAAGATGATGATTATATAACCCCTAAGTTTTTTAAAAATATAGATTTAAATTATGATTTAAATTTTATAGAATATGAAAAAGATAAAAAATTTATACGCAAATATATAAATGAAAATTCTATGAAAGAATATGTTAAATCATGCTGCAAAAAACCATATAAATACTATAATGATTTTATTATTAATAATAATTTTATAGATTTTCAGTTATCTCAAATAATTTTTGATAAAAAAATTATAAACTATAATTTAATAAACAAATACATAATAGATGATAATTATGTCGAAAATGATGAAATATTTTTTTTAAAATGTTTAAAAAATTGTAAAATAAATTATATTAAAGATAGTTGTTATATACAGACAACAGATGGTAATGATAATATTAGTTTATAAATAACATTATGTCTTCTAAACTTAAATTAAATAATGTAAAATTTACTGGGGAAGAAGATTTTGAATGTTTAGAAATATGGTGGAGTTTATTGCACAAATGTAATTATAGGTGTAAGTATTGCTATGCTTATGATTATATTAGATCTGATATAAAAAATAATTATTACCATATGTGGAAAACGGTAATAAAAAGACTTAAACTAAAAAATACTCCATTATTTAAATTAGAAATATTAGGAGGGGAACCTACCTTACATCCTAATTTTTTAGATATAATTGAAGAAATATCAAAGTTAGATAAATTACATGAAAGTATATATTACACCAATTTAACCGCTCCAATTGATTTTTATTTAAAAATAAATGATTTAGATATAAAAAAAAGAATATATGGAGGGTTTTCATACCACCCTCAATACGATAAAGATGGAAAGTTTGGAAATAAATGTGTAGAATTATTTAAAAATGATTTACAATTCTATGTTAATGTTAATATAATAAATGAAGAAAAATATCACGAACAAACTGCTAATTTAATGAAACAATTACTTCATGAGGGTATAGTATTTGATTTAAATCTTTTACAAAGTACAAAAAATTATGAAGGTTTTAATATGGGTAATATACCAAAAAATACTATCGAAGAAAGTAAAAAACAAATGAATATAGTTTATAATTTTTTAGATAAATTTGGTTTAAATGATTTTTACGAAAAATATAGTATTAAAGACAAAATTAAATATGTAGAAAAATGCGGTAAAGAGCATTATTTAAATGAATTAGAAATAAGAGGCAATCATTTAGATAATTTTTATAATAAATTTTATTGCCCTGCTTGGTCATGGAATGTTGATCATTTAGGAATTTTTAAAAACGTTTGTTCAGGAGAAGTTTTAGACCCTTTATTTAGAAATTGCGGTAAAGAAATTATTTGCCCTGTAAAGGGTGGTTGTACATGTAATTCAATGTTTAAATACCCTAAAAGACCAATAGATGGATAAAATTTATAAAGAATTATATAATTTTACACATAAAATTTATAAAAATTATAAAATAGTAAAAATTATTGATAATCTTAAAAATAGTAATTATCAAAAGTCTTTATCATATATAATAAAGAGTAATAAAAAATTATATCTAATATTTTATATTGATAAAATAGACCCAGAATTACTTAATATATTCGGTAAATATAAATCACTTGAATATTATAAAAAAATATACAATTATTTCAATTTAAAGCATTATTTTTTTCCAAAATGTATTTCTAGACATAATAATATTTTTATTTTTGAATTGTCTGTTAAAGAAATAAATATAACTGATATAAATTATTTCTTAACTAAAAAATGTATATTACAAAATATGTTATTAAACACTAATAAAAAAATTTATAATAACATATATAATAAATTAAAACATGAAATAAGTAGTATTTATTATAGTAAAATAATTGAACCTAAACAAAATCTATTTATAAACCAAGTTAATGTTAATTCTTTTTGTTATGATAGCGATAAATTAAATTTTATTGATATGAATTTAGTTATACCATCTACAGATAAACCTACTTTAATTTTTTAATGAAAAAAACTATAATAATATCTCCTGGTTGCGGTAAAACTACTCTAAGTAAAAAATATAAAAAATTAATTGATATAGATAGTTTATTAACAAAAAATGAAAAAATTTTTTTAAAAAAACATTTTATAAATGGTAATTTTGAAAAACATTTAGAAAAAGAATATAATATTCTTAAAAATAGAATAAAAAATTTAAATGATGAATTAATTTTATTAACTAATCACCCTATTCAAGCCGAAAAATATCAACTTAAAATAATTGGTAATTATAAATTATCTAGAGACAATCTAGAAAAAATACTAAATGATAGAAAAAAAGGTAATGATTTTTTTCACAATGATATAACATTAATCACTTGGTATTTAAATAAGGATTCTATTATTTTTAATAGTTTTTCGGACCTAGATAAAATAATACAAAAATATATATGATAGATTTATATCAAGATACAACCACTATTGATTATGATAATGGTAATTTTTATTATTCATATGAATATTATAATTTAGATAACTTTAAATATAATTTAATAAAAAATTATATAGATAAAAAAAATTTTTATAATTATCAAAAATTTTTTTATAAAACAAAATATTTTCATTTTAGTATACAAAAAAATAAATTAATATTTTACTATAGATTATTTGATATAGGTAGTAACTATATTCTTGTTGGTATAGATCTAAACCATATAGGTAAAATTTTATCATTTAAAATTTACTTAATAAATAGAAATTCCGGTTTAATAAAAGCTTTTAAAATATATAAAAACAATATTAGTAAAATTAGTAGTAAGTTTATATTCAAAACAAAAAATATAAATATAATTTATAGAGATTCAAAAAATATATATATTTCTTTTGATGGTAGTAGCCAAAAATTAATAAGAAAAGAAAATAAGATAAAAAGAATTATTAATAAAATAATAAAAAAATATGAACACCACAGATAATAAAATCCTAAGTAGCGCGCCAACGATATCAATGTTGACAAATACAAGAAAAATATACAATGAGGGTAGTTTTAATAGTTTTGCGTATAATAATTTTAATAGTTTTGAAAATTTTTTAAAAACAAATAAAAATTTATCTATAGATAATTTTATTGAAGCTGGAGATGAAAAAGATAGAGAATTGTTAAATTTATGTTGGGAAGTAACTTATTTTTGTCAATATAGATGTTCTTACTGTTATATGGAAGATACACTTACAGATAAATTTGATAATTCTCTATTAAATCATTATAAAATTGTACTTAATAAACTAAAATTAAGAAATACTCCAAATTTTAATGTAGAGGTTTTAGGTGGAGAGCCAACGACTCATCCAAAAATTTTTAATATTATTGAGGAATTAAATAAAAATAAAAAATGTAAAAGGGTTGAATTAGTTACTAATTTGACAAAACCTGCTTCATTTTATAAAAAATTTGATAATCAAAAATACAATAAACTTTATATTAGTGGTTCTTATCATAATGAATATGCTAAAAATGATATATTTTTAAAAAAATGTATTGAACTTCACAACATGAAAAATTGTAATTTTTATACAAATATAAATTTTCCGGCAGAAGAAGAAAAATGGGATAAAATATTTAGTTTCATGGAAGAATTAAATAAAAATAACTTAATATTTCATATAAATTTGTTACACCCTACATCTACTTATAATGGTTTTAATTTTAAAACTGATACTAATAAAACTATCGAAATATTAAAAAAAATTATAAACTATTCAAAAAATTATAAAGGTTTTAATTTATTAGAAAATAATATACAAAGACAAATAAGATTAAAAGATAAAGATAACAACACAGTATATATACCTGAAATTTTTTTAAGATCATTAAAGTTAGATAGATTTAAAGGTTGGAAATGTACTGCTAAAGTATGGGGAATTGATCCAAAGGGTAAATTTACCCACGATTGTACTAACGAAGAACTAGATTTATTAAATAAAAAATTTAATGATTGTGTTATATGTCCAGTCAGTAATGGATGTAGATGTGATTTAATGTTAAATCATAAAAAAATAAAAGTATAATGTTTAATGAAATATATAATGAATCTAAAAAATACGGTTTTAAACATATACCATCTGCATTATCAATGTCTACTTATATAGAATGTTTATTTAATGAAAAATTTATTAAACCATATAAACATAATTTTGTTATAGGTAAGCCTTTTGGTAGCCAGGCATATTATATACCTTGGAAAAAACTAGGTTATCTTGATAAAAACATTAATGAATATCATAATATTTTAAAACATTCAGAAATAGATTTTGTAAATTTTTCCGGTGAATCTTTAGGAAATACATTAGGGGTTGCTGCTGGTATATCTTTAGCTAGCGATAAAATTACTTGGGTTAATTTATCTGATGCTGCTTTGCAAATGGGTAGTGAATTAGAAGGTATACAATTTATCGGCCAAAAACAAATAAAAAATATTTTAGTAACAGTCGATTATAATAACAGTCAGGTAACCGGTAATGTAAATGATATTATAGATGTTAAACCAGTAATAGATATGTTTAGAAATTATAATTGGGAAGTTCACATTGTTAATGGTCATAATTATAATGAAATTAAAAATAATTTTAAAAAAATAAATTATAAAAAACCTACTGTTATCTTTTATAACACAATAAAAGGTTATGGTATAAAAGAAATGGAAGAAAACCCCCATGAGTGGCACTATAAAAAAATATAATTAAAATGAGAAAAATACTTGACAGATTTTTAAAAAAATATAATAATGATAGCTTGTATTTTCTGCATGCTGATATGTGGAGATTTGAATTGTTTAACGAAAAAAATACTAATAGATGTATAAATGTCGGTGTACAAGAACCTAACATGATTAATATAGCTTTAGGTTTAGCAAGTCAAGGTAAAAAAGTTATTATATATGGTGTTGCTGGATTTAATATATATAAAGGTTATGAACAATTAAAATTTTATAGAAAAACTTTTGGTGATAATTTAATTTTTGTAAATGCCGGTGCAAACGGTTGTTATGATCATTTAGGTGTTGGACATACCCTAGATGATGATAAAGAAATAATGGAATTATTAGATATACCTTTATTTGAACCTAATACCGGTAAAGAATTTATAAGTATATTATGCAATTGTATTAGAAAAAATGGTTCATATTATATTAGATTAGGTTGGGATGATTGTAAATGGTAAATGTATTTACAGGGGCTGAAAAAGGATTTTTAGGTAGTAATCTTAAAAAGGAAATAAATGGTTGGAATGTCGATTATGGGGATATTTTAATTGATAATTTTTATTTACCTTCAAAAATTGATAATGTTTTTCATTTTGCTGGTCCTAGTGATGATTATGATTTTATAGATGAAACTAAAACTATAAAAACTATTATTAATGGAACTATAAATGTATTAAATTTAGCTAAAAAAAATAATTCTAAATTTATATTTGCTAGTACATTAGGTGTTGAAACTCCTACTGAAAACATATATTGCACTAGTAAATTTTTAATAGAGGAATATGTAAAAAATAATTATGATAATTGGGTAATATTGAGAATACCTAGAGTGTATGATAAAACCAGGAATAAAGGTTTAATGAAAAAAATAAGATTAAATGATATTCCAGATAAAGATTTAGATAAAAAAATTAAATTTATAACTTTAAATAGTTTTATAAATCAAACTTTAGACGTTGTAAATAGTCAAAATATAATTTATAATTATAATAATTTAAAGTGTGAAACAATCACTAATATTAAAAAGTTATATACATGAAAAAAATTTTAATAATCGCAGCCCATCCAGACGATGCAGAGTTTGGTATGGGTGGTACAATATCAAAATTATCTAAAGATAATAATATAACATTATGTGTATTATGTAGAGGTAATAGACCAGGTAGTAATTTAAATGTAGAAAATTTACGTAAAAATGCTCTTAACGAAAATATTAAAAGTTTAGGTATTACCAAATTAATTCAACATGTATATGATGATGTAAGTCTAGATAAACATTCTAATTTATCTATTAATAGTTATATATCATCTATAATAAATCAGGTACAACCGAATATAGTTTATACAAATTATAGTAATGATATACATATAGATCATCAAATAGTATCTAAATCTGTGAGAGTTGCATGCAGACCAAGACATAATAGCCCTGTTACAACGTTATATGAATTTTCTATACCCGGTAGCGGTGAATGGAATTTTCAAGGTATAGATTATAATACATATGTAAATATTGAAAAAAATATAAATGTAAAATATAAATGTATTAATAGATATTCAACTGAATTGAAACAGTCTCCTGATCCTCTTAGTATTGAATATATTAAATATAGAGATTTATATTACGGAAGTATTTCAGGTTATAGACAAGCTGAACCCTTTATTTGTATTTTTAATAGAGTATGAGTAGTAAAAAAATTTTAATGATTCATGAATTTAAAGAATCGTTTTTAAATTTACCATTAGAAGATTATATTTTAACATTTGATGATGGGTTATATACTCAATATCTTTTTTTGGAAGATATATTAAAAATTAAAACTGAAAAATATTTTTTTATTAGTAGTGGTATAGTTTGTGAAGAAGATAAAATACAAAATGATACCTTTATAACATGTTATAATGCTCATAAAAAAGCTTTTAAAAATAATTTTACTAATTATATGAAATGGTCTCAAATAAAAAATATTTTAAATTATAAAAATTGTTATATTGGATGTCATAGTCATTTTCATAAAATAAAAACTGCTGATTGTGTTGAATGTATTATAGAGGATAATAGGTTAATGAATAATAATTTTTTAAAAAATTTAAATTTTATTCCTGATAGTTTTTGTTTTCCTTATAATTATGAAACTCCTTTATATAGAGAAATATTAAGTAATAAAGGTATTAAAAATTTTTATGGTTCAGAAAGGATTGATATAAATGATATATAAAACCATACATCAAAGTTGGTCTACTGAAACTTTACCAGTGAAATATTTAACTTTAAAAATAAAAAATAAAAAATTTTTTAAAGGTTGGGAATATAAATTATGGACTGACGATGAAAATAATTTTTTTATAAAAAGTAAATACCCTTCTTTTTATAAAATTTATGAAAGTTATAATCATTATATTAATAAAGTAGATGCAGTTAGATATTTTTATTTGTATGAGTATGGTGGTTTATATATGGATTTAGATATAATTTTTAAAAAAGATATAACTAATTTATTGTCTGAAAATAAATGTTGTCTTTTTTCTCAAAATGCAATAAATGATTATTTTTCTAATAAAAATTATAAAAAATATATAGATCCTATGTTAATATATTCTCCACCTAAAAATAAATTTATAGAAAAATTAATTAAAAAATTGCATAATTATGATAATAAAAAATATGATAATATATATGATAATATGGAAGTAGCAGGTCCAGCTTTTTTAACAAATAATTATAAAGAAAATAAAGATACTTTATTGGTTGAAAATAAAATAGTAACTAATAAAAATAAAAATTTTTATAAAAATATTTACGGAATACATTTATGTGATAATAATTGGGTAGTATGAAAAAAAGCGAAGAATTATTTAATAAAATTAAAATTACTGAAGATATGTTAGATTATAATGTGGCTAATATATTGATAGGTGATTTTAATAAAACTTACGATCCATATACTAAAATAAATAGAAAAAATTTAGCATATAATGAGGAATATAAAAATACTATTTTAGGTATATATTTTAGACATCCATATATATTGAAAAAATTATATGAACCAGGTTATTCAGGACCTATACTTAAACTATGTATTGATAAATATATTAAAAATAATTTAAATAGTTTACAATTACCTGATGATAATGAATTAGTAATTTATTTTAGACTAGGAGACCATATTGTTAATTGGTATAGTAATAAATTAAAAAACAATTTATTTTTTAATTATAAAAAGAAAATAAATGAAAAAATTAAAACTAATAAATTTTCAAAAATAACTATAGTTACAAATTTAGCTTTTTGTGGAACTGTAAAACATAAAAAATATATAAATGAAAAAATTAAAAATGGTATTTTTTATAAAGATTTTCAAGCAGAAAATTCATATACTTTAAGTAAAGAAAACTTAAATATTAATAGAAAAGTATTTATACCTATTTTAGATGAAATTACCAACTTATACAGAGATTATGAAATTGATATTTTTTCAAGTTATAATCCCGATCACGATATATGTTATTTGTATAAAAATGGTTTTTTAGGAGATTATAGAAACTCATGGTATGGTATTTTTAACTATAATGGTTAAATAGATTATTATGAATGAAGAAAATATTAAAAATATAACTGAGCAGTTTAATTCTTTTGAAGAAGAAATTCAAAAATTTAATGAAAAGGGTATCGCAGCTGCAGGTACTCGAGCAAGAAAAGCATTATTGGAAATAGCTAAATTAACAAAAGCTATTAGAAAAGATATACAAGATGTAAAGAACGCTGGTAAAGCATAAATAATAATGTGATTACCTTTAAAAAATTCTTTGAGTCTAATAAACCTCTCGGTTTAATAGAAACTATAACATTTGAAGAATTAGGTCCCATTGAAGCTAAAATTGATAGCGGTAATGGGGCTTATAATGTCTTGCACGGTATTAATATTCAAGACAATAAAGAACAGGTAACTTTCGATACAGTTAATAATAAAACTGTTACTAAACCTATTAAAGAATATATTGATATCAATGTAGGTTCAGGTCCAGATGGAGAGCCTACTATTGATAATCGACCTGTTGTCGAATTTGATATTGAAATAGGTGGTAAGACTTACCCTAATACTAAATTTTCTATAGGTTCAAGAGAAGACAATGAATATAAAATACTAGTCGGTAAAGAATTTATTGAACAATTAGGTGGTTTAATTGATGTAAGTAAAGAAGGTAATTTAGACTAATTATCTTAAACCTGTAGTTTCAAATACATCTCTAGCAACTCCAGCAGAGAAGCCATCTTTAACTCCTTTAACTATAACTGATATAGCGTTATGGCTATGAAGACTTTCATTATGAGATGCTACAATCTTAAAGTCTTTAATACGAGACTCACTACTAAGCTTTTCATACATTAAACGTACCGCATCTTCAACAAACTTTAGATTAGAACCATTCAGTTCAGCAAATGCTTGCTCATCTTCTCTCTTAACCATAACTTGGGTCTCAGTTT
>CENK01004981.1_pt1 | contig 13474 bp, 13 predicted proteins | sample 530191 | NCBI WGS metagenome assembly CENK01 (sample SAMEA2619686, study PRJEB7988) | marine metagenome | biome: marine biome (ENVO:00000447); feature: deep chlorophyll maximum layer (ENVO:xxxxxxxx); material: "saline water (ENVO:00002010), including plankton (ENVO:xxxxxxxx)" | depth 60 m | reverse complement strand
GAAAATCATCTTTTTCTTCTACTCCTACAACTTTAAATGTTTGTGTTTCAATGTTTTCGCTACTAGTACCTTGACTTGTTTCTAATATCCAAATTGAATTTAAATTTGGGGCAACTGTTTGAGTTGTAAGAACATAATCTTCTTCATTAAAGTTATAAGAATTGTTAGTTGTAGATAAAAAATAATTATCAGTATTATTATTACTATCTTGAATTTTTTGTTTAAAATTATCGACTACTGTAATAGTAGTTCCATTAATACTTGATACTGTATTTGTTGAAACCGTACCGTTAGGCATGATTACATGAAGAGTTCTTGTATAAGAAACACTATTATTAGGTAAGTCTGTGATAGAAGTATCATCAATAGTAATTTGGTTTGTGCCATTTACTCCCATAATTCTCCCTGCTCTTCTTACCCCTGCTCTTACTGGATCTGCTATTTCAATAATTTGACCTGGTCTACACAAAGCACCAGCTTCTAAAGTCGTAGTAAACGCAACTGACTCTGTTTCATTTGCTAATGAATAAAGCAACCATCGTCCAAGTCTTCGTGCTTGATAGCGTGATGTTACTCCAAATGCGTCTACGTTTTTTGTATTTACCCCATATTTAGCTATAGCTGATTCGTCAAGAACCTCCTCATAGGCTGTATCTCTAAGAGTTAAATCTAAATATTTTACTACTGCAACTGTAACTCTTGTTTTGACTGAAGATGACGAATACTGAAACCCATCAGGTGTCACATTAGCTAGGGTAAATAAGAATGATGTATCTTGGCCTTTACGATCTTGAATAAGAGTTAGTTTACCAGCGGTATACATTGCCATACCTCTGAATACAGAACACAAATTATTTATAACTTTAAAAGCATCTTCTCTTTTATTAATAACCGCATTAAGAGAAAACCTTGGTTCTGTAATTGTATTTTCTGTACCATCATTTAATCTAAATTTAAAAGTAACTAATTCTGAGCAATATTGACTTGTAGAATAAAAAGAATAAATATCTAAATTAGAAGCTACACCTGTAGAAAAATTAGCTTTTTCAGCATCAGTTAATATCTCATCTCCTAGCCCAAACCTTCGTGAAACTAATAAATCATATAAACACCAAGCCGGATCTGTAGTCCATGTAGCAGCTTGTAATGTACCGTTAAAAACATAACCTGACGGATATATTATCCTTCCAGTAGTTGCATCTACAGAGACAGTTCCAGAACTATTAGTTGCTGGGATTCTTACCTTTGTACCTCTAACACGAAAAGCTCTTTTAGGAATACTTGAAAATTGTTCAGCATCAACTCTAAGACCAACTAAAGCAGAGTTTGGATAATTAAATATCTGTAAAACCTCAACAGCACCTGATGAAATAGTTTGAGATGCAGCAGTTGTGTTTACTTTAAATTGATCTCTGTTTACAACAGTAGTAACTGTAGTTGCTGAGATATTCGTAGCAGTAGCAGGGTTACCACTTGTGAAAGTTAATTTTACAGAATCACCAACAATAAGATTATGGAAAGGTGCATTAACAGTAATAACTTGAGCAGCTTGACTGTAAGTTGCGTCTAACTTATGAAATCCATATTTTATTTCTTGGAAACTTACTAATTTAAAAATACTTTGATGACTAATAAGATCTAAGGCATCTAAATCTAAAGTAGAGTCATCAGCCGTTGTTCTTTTTATTCTAAAAGTAACAGGAAAGGTATTTCCTGTTATTTGAAAGCTGTGTTGATCTTGATATAAATCAGCAGTACGTCCTTTTACTTCTCTTCCAACAACATTTCCAGCTTCGTCAGTATCGTTAAAACCTCCAAGAAAAGCAAAGCTACCACCATGTTGTTGTTTTTCTATCGTATATCTAAAAGAAGTACCTTCTGTATCTCCATTCTTTTTAATTTTTTGTAAAACTGGAACACCAATAGTAAGAGTTACAGCATCTACACTTGTATCTGTAATTTGAAAAGTTACTCCAGTTCCACTATTAGTTACATTTGAATTGACACTGGTTGGAGAAGCAGCTTCTGTTTCAAAACCAGGTACTACAGCTTGACTTGCAGTACCGTTTCTTACATGAAGAGTGACATCATCAAAATTTAATGAACCATCAGAGTTCATTATTGGTGTGTCATTTAAGAATACTGATCGTTGCCATGCGTTAGCGTTTGGCACATTACCATGATTATATAAACCTTCTATTTCACCTTCTGATATTACATCAATAATTTTTGCGTGTGACCTACTATCTAAAGAATCTGGTGCAGTCTTAGAAGAACTACCTCCACCTTTTCCTCCTCCTCCAGAACCAGCAATAAACTTTTGATCAGTCATCTAGTCAGTCTCCGAATCTTCAGTTACAACACGAGCAGATACAGGAATACTTCCAGTTATCACATCTCCATATATTACAGGAATAACAGTTCCAGCCCTTGCTGTATTTTGAATTCCACTAAAACTAAATGAATTTCTAGGATCACCTTCACTATCATCAACTTCTGGTGTGGGTGTTAATAAACCAGCCAATCCGTTTAAAACTAAAAGCATTCCTAGTTTTCCAGCCAAAGCATACCAACTAATACCACCACCAGCTTTTAAAAGAGGAGCTTGTAAATATGTACCAAAGCCCATACCTGCTGGAGCAAACATAAATCCTAAACCTATTAATGCTACTCCAGCTAAAATTTTACCAATATTTCCTGATCCAGTAACAACAGGTATTATTTTTATTTCTTCAAAACCAGCAGGGTACAAAATCTCTTCATAATCTAATGGCATATCACCAAGTTTTACTTGGTAAAATTGTTCACACATATGTTTATCAAGACCTTTAAAATTTACCGCTAAAAATCTAATAGCATCAGCAGTTGTATTAGCAACAGCCTCAAATTCACTTTGACCACCACAATATTCTGCTAAATTCCCATAAAGCTTTATCTTACGCAACATATCGTAACCTCATGCCTGTAGCTTTCATAAGCCATTCCCCATAAAAGTCTTTTGAGCTTAGTCTACCTTGAATATGATGAAGTAACATCTGCTTACCAAGATAGACTCCTACATGATTTAAACCTGTACTGTTCAGAGAAAACAATAGACTATCACCTTCTTGTAAAACTTCTTCATTAGTAAGTTGTCTAAAACCTGTATCCTCGAAACATTTATCAAAATAAGGATTCATTTGAAATTCTTCTGGATCATTAGGACGATCCCAATCTCGTAAAACTATATTTTTACTTTCGTAATAATCTTTTGTTAATGTCCAACAATCGTGAACACCCCATACCCATTTACGTCCTATTAAAGGAGCTTTGTATCCTGACGGTTTGAAATCATGCCATTGATTAACACCTACTCCATATATGTACCAAGGTATTTTTGTTAACTCACAAGCAGCTTTGTCTGCTTCACTTGGATTAGGTGATTGATAAGGATGTGAATGAAATACTGACATAATCGTACCACTATCTTCTGCTTCAGCCCAATCAGTAGGATCAATAATAAAATGATCTAATGTATTAACTGATAAATTTTTACATGGCATATATTTTTCTTTTCCTTTTATACAAATAACAAGGCCACAAACTTCACTAGGAAATCCATCTCTAGCGTGTTGTTCTGCTTTTAATTGCCAATCAAGCATGGAAAGATCCAATACCAGGGAAAATACTTGGTAATGCTTGTCGTTTTGGAATTTTTACATTTGCCAAATCAAATACTGCTGCTAATTCAAATTCAACTAATTCTCTATTTTCTAAAGACTTTCGATCTATATAATAAACATCATCAGGAAATCTTATTGATGCATTTGCATCGGGATTAGAATAATTTGAAATCGTTATATTGTTTCCCATAGTATTGCCATGAACTGTGCAGTAATATTTTAAAGATGATGGTGCGTTTGAAGGAACAGTAAACGTAGTTCTAGCCCCTGCCGATCCAGCAGTTCCTGTTGTTGATACTCCAGCTACATAAGCACTATCATCTGTTTGTCTAAAGGCTATTGGATGACCAGAGTTGGAATAATCATGTTGATAAAAAATATAAGTACCACCTTTAACTAAAGTTATTGTTGGATTTGTTACTCCGTTTAAAGCAAATTTATTACCACTACTATTTACAACAGTTACATTATAAGTTGATGTTCCAGGGCCAAAATTAGAAGAATCAAGAAATTTTGCAAGTGTTCTTATTCTTGTAACTTTTCCTCCAATTAAATTATTATATGGAGTAACAGTATTAACATTTGAAAGAATAGCACTTACAGTACTTAATAGATTACTAACTCTTAAAGTAGGTCTTGGTAATTGTTGTTCTTTTCCTCCTTTATAATCAAAACCTTCTGCTTCAATTGGTAATGCATTATAAGTAACATTGTTTAAAACTAATTCTCCTGTTGCATTTGTTGCTACACCAGAATGCCATCTATAAATAGTTGTAGCTCCATGCAAACTTTGTGATAGTTGTAATTCAAATAACTCAATAACAGCACTTGGATCTGTTTTCTGTAGTTCAGATATAAGTACACTCATGCTTCAAAAACCTCTATAAATTCTAAACTTATATCATTTAAATCATATGAAACATTAGTAACAGACCATTGTTGACATTTCCATTTACCACTTAACCCATAAGGAGGACTCCAATCAAAAGCTTTTTGTCCGTTATTACCTCCTGTAGAAGATGCTAAAAAATTTAAAATATTAGTAGTAACAGAGTTAGTTCTTTTGTCGAATTTAAGTTTCCACGTTCTTGGTGCTACGTTTAATCCTTTATGTAAACGCTGCTCATAACCATCACCCATTTTTACCGTAACTACATTCGGACTGATTTGTAAAGCCGGAGAATAACTAGGTGAAACATCTGATCCTACTGTGTTTGTGTCAAAAGTTGCCATTAGCTGTAAAGTAACCCTCCAGGTCGTTTTTGCTTAACAAGTTCTGCTTCTATAGCTACTCCAATTAATCTTCCCATTTCTTTTGATTTAGAATCATCACCTTGTGCAGAAGTCCCTTTAGCGTCAACATTTACTACTACATTACCCATTCCTCCAGAAGATTCAACTCCAAGTTTTCCGTTAGCACCACGCTTCAGAGGCATGATCGCTTCTGGAGAACCAGCTTCAGCCATTAAACCAACACCTCCATTTGCAAGAGGAAATATGGATGGACGATTAACAACCCCTCCGTAAGAGTAAGGAACAATTTTATTTTGTGCAAAAACATTTCCTTTAGCACTTTTTTTAACTTCACCACCATCTAAAACTCCACCATCTCCTAAACCAAATGCTTTTTTAAACGGATCAAATATAAGTTGGAATAATAATGCTTTCAATATCATCTTTTGTAAATCTTGTAATATTGATCGTGCTAAATCACTGAATGAAGCTTTTCCTGTGACCATTAAATCAACAAAAGAATCTGCTAAACGATCAACAGCACCAATTGCATATTCTCCTATATTTGTTCCTAAATCAGTAACTGAATCATATAACTCTTTAAATGATTTTTTAAAATTAAATGTTTCTTCTTTATTTTGTCTAAGTTTTTCTTTTATTTGATCTAAAGTCATTTTAAAATTCTCACCTTGCACTTTAGACATATCATCAAATATTTTTTGTGCCTCAATATCAATCTGTAATGAGTCAAATTTTTCTTGTGTAATAAGTCCTAAATCAAGCTTATATTTATTTATCTTTTCCTCACTTGGTGCAGTAGTAGCATCTGGTAAATTGCTTGTTTTGTTTCCTCCTTCTCCTCCAAGACCTTTTCTTAATTCCTCTAATTTTCTTGTGTAATTTTGAAAATCTAATAAAGCTCTGTCATATTCACTTGCTCCACCTTTAATACTACCTCTACTCTTATCTCCACGGCTTTTTATAAGTCTTTGTCTTGCTCTTTCTAAGTCTCTTTCAGTTTTTAATATTGCATTACCTAACCCTATGCCCATAAATTTATTAAATGCTTCTATCGCAAATGTAATTGCATCAACAATTTCTCCAAACACTTTTTGAAACTCTGCTCCAATTGGTTGCAAAATAGTACCAACTGCAAGTTTTAACCTATCCATTGATGTTTTTAACCTTTGCCCTGCATCAGCAGATGAATCAGACACCTCTTCTGCTATTTTTGAAAAATCAAGATTTAATTTCTTAGCGAAGTTCATTATTTGGCCTAGACCAACAGTTCCATCTCTCAAATCTTTCTGTAATTTCTGCAAACTACTACCATTTGCTTCAGCAAATTTGACGACCGCGCCAGCCAATCTTTCTCCGAGCTGGCCTTGTAATTCTTCTGCCGACACCTTACCTTTACCGAATATCTGCGACATCGCTCGGATCGCAGATTGTACATCTTCTGCATTACCACCAGTTGCTTTTATAGCATTTGAAACTCCAGTAAATACTTCTTCTGCATCTTCGATAGTTCCACCAGCACCAATAACAGAAGCAGATAAAGTAGTAAATTGTCTGGTTGATGCTGCTATAGGTACGTTTAATTTTCTTGATGTAGTACTAATTACATTAAGACCTTTAGTGAAATCTGCTTGATTTTTAGTAACACCTTTTAAAGCTATTTGTAGCTTTTGTATTTCTGCTGCGTAACTAGCAGATTCTCCAGCAAATTGTGTTGCCCCTGCTATTGCTGTAACACCTGCTCCAATACCAGCACCTGCAAGCCCACCTGCAAGCCCAGCTTTTGACATAATCCCAACTCCAGCTTTTGATGCGTTAGCAGCAGCACCAGCACTAGCTAATCCACTAATAGCTGGAGGTAAGCCTAAAGAACTTCCAATATATGCACCTGCACCTCCAATAGCTGCTGCACCACCTGTACCTAATCCAGCAAAAATCCCTCTACTAGTGTTTGCTACTTGTGTAAATGATTGAAGTTTTACTTTATTTGCTTCAATTGCAGCACCAAGCCTTTTAAATTCTGCTCCTCCTATTTTTACTTCATTTCTTAATGATTTTAATGTTCTTTCTTTTTGTCGAAATTGATTAATTGATTGCGGTACAAGGTTTATGGTTGTTTTTATATTCTTGTTAAGACTATCAAGTCCACCCTTACCTAAACCTTTAAATGATGCGTCAAGTTGCTTTAGTGATCTTTTTAAGCCAGTAAGATCTTCTAGACCTGTAATATCTAAATCTAAAATAAACTTTTCAACTTGTTTAGCCATTATTTTTTCTCCTTATTCATTTCGGCTAATGCAGTTGCTTCCATTAGTTGTAGACCTTCAAACATTTCTTGTCTGTTATCTATATTGTATACGTCAAATAGTCCTCCGTTAAGTAGAAGAACTTCATATTTTAATCCTACCGCACCTCCAAAAGACATATTCCATTGTGTTTGTGTTCTTAGAAACATCATAACAATTTCCCAATTATCTTCAAATATTTCAAAATCTTTATTCATATCTGGCTGCTTCTCTAATTTAATACCAAAAGCTTTTGCATCATCTTCGGTATTATCTATTAATTCTTTGCCACCCGAAGCCCAGTGTTTGGCAGCATCAATTAGTTTCCCACTTGAGCATTGCCATAAAATGATTTAAATGCATCTAAAACACCTTTAACAAAGTCTACGTCTTCACTAAATTCTTTTAAAATTACTTTACTAAAACTAATAGGACTACCATCTTCTTCATTAATATCTTCCCAACCAACTAAAATTTTTTGCAATGCAGAAAATTCATCTTCATTTTCAAAGTTATCTAATTCAGATCTTTTTAATCTTTTAAATTTTCCAACGAATTTATCTATTTCAAATTCTCCAGGTACATCTAATGATGGACGTTTAACCTCTACAGGCCAGGGATAGATATTTCCCTTCTTTCTGACAAATGCCATAAAAACTAAATAATTATATACTTCTATACTTTAGCTAGGAAGTCAATGTTTATGTATAAATTAAACTGAATTCATCTCCTTCTGCTGCTGTTGATGATGCACTTGGTACAAGTGTGAAAGGAATATCAAGCATAACAACACCTTGCATATCACTATATGCCACATCTCCAATGTCTACTTTTGAAGATATAAATTGAACTTTATTTCCAGCAGTAGTTCCATGTAAGAATTGCAAGTTACCTAAAGAACCTTCTGTAAGTGCAGCAGCAAAATAATCCTTAGTACCTAAAGCAGGAGCTTCTATAGAAACAGAACCACTTGCAGCCCTATCAGTGATAAGTACTTCTTTTGCAGTCGTTCCCCCTACAAGTTCTCTATACTCAACAGTATTACCTAAATCCATTGTTACAGATTGTAATAAACCAGCATAACTTAATAGCTCAAATCCTGTTGTGTTTCCGTTTTTAAATATTAATGGTGATGCTTGGTCGCCATAAGTAATGCTTGGCAATGCAGAAGCTGTTGGAGCTATATACTCACCAGTAAATGTAAAATCAATACGAGGAATTGCTCCTACCTCACAAGCTAAAGAAAATGTTCCTCGACAGTTAATAGCCTTATGCAAGACACCATCTACGTTGTAATGGATAGTAACTGTCTCAATACCTGTAGACATTGGTTTGTAAGTGCAAGAAGTACCACTTGAAACTTCTTCTTTCATCCCACAAGCTTCTAAGGCTTTTGAATATCTAGGACGAGTTCCAGCTGCCCCAGAGCCTGCCATTTCAACCGAGAATGTACACTCAACTTTTGTATTAGCAAGTAACTGCTCGCTAGCACCAAAGTATGGTCTGACAACATCTCTATTTACAACGTCACTTGATTGTGGTGTAATACTCAAATCAATAACTTGAACAGCATCAGTAGCTCCAACAGTTGCTTCTGAAGTACCAGATTCAGTTTCAATAAGAATGACTCGTTTTCTTTGCAATAATGCCATTAGAGTTTATCTATCGTTCATTTAATATCTTAGTGCAACAAGGTTGTTAGGTTGAAAGATTGTCATAAGAACTTCTATAATCTATTTCAAATTCAACCGATACAATACCAGCAGGTTCGTCTGCTTCTAAAATTTCAAAGTTGGTGACAGAAGGTCTTATATCAATTGCTAAACCTCCAATAGTAGGATCGGTTAAAAGTTTTGTATATAAACTATTAACAGTAGGATCTGCTTTTTGATCTGGGATTTTTCCTCTAACAATTACAGATACTCTTACTCTAAACTCCCAAGTAATCTTACTAAAGATAGTATCTGTTTCCCTAGGGTTATCACTTACAGGTTCTAATATTATTGCTGGAGTAGATGCTTTTGTTAGTGCTTCGGGACGACTTCTATATATCCTTGTTGCTACTCCTGTAGTACCAGTAAGCTTTGTTTTTAAAGCAGCTAATATCTGTTCTCTTTTTGTTGCCATATCAAGTGCTTTCTTTACTTAATGACACTATACACATACTACCGTCATCAATCTTTCTAACACTTCTCACTGTATAATTCTCATCATTAATAACTATTTTTTCATCGTAATCAACTAATCCAAAATCACTTGTTTTTCCTGTTAATTCATAATCAGTTGAGACTACAACCCCATCAGCTATCATTTCATCTGGTTGGTCTAAAAAAGCTTCGTACTCTGCATTATCGTAGATAACAGAGTCTTTAAAATCTATAAAAAAAGTATTTAAATCTTCTGTAAAAGCCATAAGAAAAAGCCCCATATTGGGGCTATTATTTTAACCGTATTTTTTAAGAGCAACACCATTAATGTTGAAAGTAAATGAAGGTGTAGATCCTCCAATTGTTTGAACAATTTTGATGTAACGCTTGGCTTCATCTTTGCAAAATGTGATGACTTGCATTGAAACAGAACCAGTTACTTGTGTAAAAGTTGCTCCAGATAAATCACCATAAGTACCACCACTAGCATCTGAGTCTTGTACTTTGACATCTAGTGTTGGTGATGAGCCTGTGCCAGCAGCACTTGTAAGAATTAATGAAACATCTCCGTCATATTCCAATAAATCTATAGCTGCTGATGTTGCTGTACTTGTAACAGCAGCAGTAGCAACACATGAAAAGACTTCTAACTTTTCTAATGTTTGTTGAATAATTGCCATTTTTTTTAGGAAGTTGAATTTACAGTTTGTATTTCAGTTATGAGTTCAGTTTTTGTTTTACTAATATCTAGCTCTAACCCAAGATTTTTTCCGTATGTTTCTAAATCAACTTTAGTCATACGTTCTAAATTAGGAGTTTTAGCAGTATTGGCTTTTTTTTCTGTAAACTCTTCTGCTTTTTGCAAGTTAAGAAGAAGAAAACCAACATGATCTTCAACATCAATGACAGAGCCAGAGTTCTCAGGAACTCCAGCTATCATTGTGTTGCGTAAAAGCTTAACTTTCATATCAAGTAGCGAAACAAAATGCGCCTGGCTGAGTCACAGCGTAATCGACATCTTGTAAGGCTATTACTCTTACGTTTCCGCTAGTAGCTCCAGCATAAGGATCAACAGTAAGATCTAAACCAGACCACATACCAATAGTGAACTTACTAAAGTCTCCAAATAATGCGTCATTATTTAGAAGTTGATTAGTAACAATAGCTTTGTAGCTATTAATTTCACCATTTTCAAATACAAACTTTGCTGTATTAGAAGCAATCTCAGTAGTTTTTAAAGCACCTCTAGCATTTGCATTGATGATGTAGAACATATTTGCTACTTCAGCATTTGCAACCGCAATATCTGTCTCCATCCCTACATATTCAGCGAATGTGCCGAAAGTTGATAAAGATTGAGAACCAATACCAGTTGTATCTTTGATACCTAATGGTTGGTTTGAAGAACCTGTTCCATAGATAGCAGCACGATCTAATTCAAGTGCAATATTCTGTGCAATGTCGTTTCTTATTCTTTGCTCAACATCAACAGAAGCTTGTAAAAGCAGTCTACGACTGTAGTCAACAAATGCACCTATAGTTTTTGGTGTCATGTTCACTTGGTCGAACGCAAGGTTACTCTCTGAAGGAGCGCTTCCTTCTCCAACCCAATAAGCTGTTGATCCAGATGTTTGTCTAGGGATTGAAATATTACCTTCAAGTCCAGTTAACATGGAAGGATTTGCAGCCATTATCGCCATAGAATTTTTCAACTGCTCAATAAATGAACCAGCTAATAATTCAGTTGCAACTAAGTTTCCACCAGCAGTAGCTGATCCAACGGTTAAGTCTCTTTTTTCTTGAAGAACTTCGTTAGGAACAAGAATACCTCCAGCAGGTCTGCCATATTTCTTAGAAGCAGCTTCAGATACTTCTCTTTCAAAAGATGCTGCTTCTTGTGCTTTACGATCTGTTGGATTAGTTAAAGCGTGTAAAGCTCTTGTAAAAGAAAATCTTTTAACTTCTTTTGGCTCTAAGCCAACTTCATTAGTACTCATGTCAGTAGAACGGATAGGGGTATTGTTAACCTCTGCCTTGTTTTTTACAAGATCGAGGATTGCTGCTTTTGCTTCGTCAGGAGATTTATTTCCTCTGATTAATGCATCTGCAATATCTTCTGCTCCATACTGTGCGTACTCACGACATAATGTTGTGATTGAAGCTGTACGAGCATTATTTTCGTCAATAGCACGTTGTACTTCGGCTTTGACATCGATTTCAACGGCTTCTGCCGTATCAACCGCAGTTTGTTTAGTTGATTCTTCCATGTTACGGACTGTTGTTGATGCGGGTTCAACCGCAGAATTTGTCTCCTCAAGAGGAGACTTATCTTCCATACTAATACTATTACCTTGTGAGGGTTCTATCAAACTTCTTCCAAAACCAACGGAATTGTCTGCTGGAATCGTAGCCAAGCTAACTTCGTGCGGAATCCATGAGACTGCTCTTAAGCCATCATCCATTTCTTCAAATTTTTCGATTGAATATCCAAACGAAATTCCACGATAAATACCGTCTTTAACGTCTTCTAAGACTTCAGTAGCAAATTTAGAGCGAGAAAAGCGGATTTTAGCGTATCCGCGCTTATCGGTATCTGAAATATATGCAGACTCAACTACTCCTAAAACACGGTTGGGATCGTGATTATAGAGGAATGGTGCGCCATCATTTAGTCGAACTAAATCTGCACTTCCTTCTTCATGGCTTAACACTTCGTTACCAAATACCCTTTTTACAGGTTGTTCAGATGAAAATGGAAACTCAAATGTTCTTGATTTCACATTTTTGAAATCAGTAACTTCTTTCCTTTCAAACTTGTCTGATGGATCAATCATTCTAATAGGGGCAATTTTTGTAAGAGTAGAAAATTTATGACCTACCTTTCTATCGGTAGCTTCACCATTTCTGTACAAAGTAATAAGAGCAGCTGGATCATCTGCTGTTCCTGTAATCGTAAACGATGAATCTGGTACGTCAATTGATCCATCTCTTACAATTCTAGTAATTTTTCCTCTAGCAGTGCCACCGCTTGAATTCCAAGAAACAAAATCTCCTGATTTCAGCCCATCTGGTGCTGCTCTTTCTTCAGTTACAACTTCTTCAGTCATAGAACGCTCCCTTGCTGTTTTAATTGCATTCGACTTAGATTTAGCCCAAGTCTGTCCAGAATCCGATCCCCAAGCTGACCAAGCGACCCTGCCTTTTGATGGGTAGCCTTCTTCACTTGAGTTGAATCCTTTGCCTGACTTGTCCGATTCATGTCGAGCAAACCATGCATTCATTGTAATAACGATATCAGGTGATAGTTCATTTCCGCTTAATATTTGTGTTGCTCTTCTAGCAGCATCATCTGTACCACCTGCTCTACCTTCAGATTTCCATTTCTTATATTGTTTTGCAGCACTCTTCATGCTTTCAGTTGGCATAAGATTTATGTCAGTTCCGTTTACATTTGCCATTTATTTTTTATTCCTTTTTGTAGGTTTTGATTTTTGTTCTTGAGTTGGTGCGTTAGAAGATAGATCTAATTCCATTTGACCCATCTCAACTTCAAGATCTAAATCTTTATCTAATGTTACTCCTAAGCCCTTTGCAACTTCTTGCTCTCTGGCAATCTCTGCAACAATATCGTCATAATCGCCACCACCGTTCATTGCTATGACTTGTGATTTAGTCATATACCCTGCTTGTTCTGCTTCTCGATATGCTTTAACTTCTTTTAAAGGATCAACATAATGTTGTGTAGGAGGTGTCCATTTAGGTTTGCAATATCTTTCAGACCTTGACGCATAATCGGGAAAATCTAATTCTCCTACAAGAACTGCTAATCCTAACCACTCTTTAAATATTCGATAATGAAAATTATCTATTATATATTTTTGGCAAAACTTCCAATGTTCTCTATCTTCAAGCAAACTTAATCTTGAACTTGAATAGTTTGTTTCGCTGAAATCTTTTGAAATCGTTTCATAGCTACATCCAAAACCTGACGCAAAACGTCTGATTTTGTTTTTTACAAACATTTCATACTGTTGACTTGGATAGTCAATATCTGGAACAGTTACAGATTCTCCATTCTGAAGATACCGAAAAGTTCCTGGTTCAAAATCTTGCACTCTTTGATTAGCTT
>CENK01034057.1_pt1 | contig 13498 bp, 27 predicted proteins | sample 530191 | NCBI WGS metagenome assembly CENK01 (sample SAMEA2619686, study PRJEB7988) | marine metagenome | biome: marine biome (ENVO:00000447); feature: deep chlorophyll maximum layer (ENVO:xxxxxxxx); material: "saline water (ENVO:00002010), including plankton (ENVO:xxxxxxxx)" | depth 60 m | reverse complement strand
GATGTTCCTGGAGTAAGTCTTACTTGATAGTTAGTGTTAGTAGTTACTACTGCCAAAACCAAAACACCATCCGCATCTAAATTTGTTACTCTAATATATCGGACATTCTCTACATCCATAGCTCCCGCTGAAGTGTAAGGTGCAGCAGCAAATACTGCTATTGTTGTAGTTTGAGAATGAGTACAAGTTACTATTCTTTCAAGCACATTATTTATACCTGCTACTGTTATTGTATTACTTCCACCTCTGACTGCGCCATTTAATTCTACTGAATCGCTTATTGTTACTGTTAAATCTGCCATAATTATTTTTTATCTATTTGTTTTAATTTATTTATTGCCCATTCTACTCCAGATGTACCACCCCAAGCATCCCACATAAGACCGCCACAACCTTCTGAGTATGGTACGTCTTTATGCTGTTGGTGTCTTTTAAATGAAGCCATACGTGCTATTGTATCTCTGCTTATATTTTTTTTACCTGCTAATTGTGAAGCTCTAGTCCATCCAACTCTTGTTCCACAATCACTACCATTTTCCTTTTTCCATTTAATAGCTCTTTTTGCATTATTACTAGCTGAATCTGGATAGTCATTATACGTTTCCATCTCAATACTAATTGCTTCTAATTTTTCTATTAAATCTTCATAATTCATAACTCTATTGTTATTTTAAAAAAACCAATTATTATTTTATATTTTCCTATTTTAAATTTCATTAGTACGCTGCTCCTGCATCCGTTAATGGTATGTTACAAGTTTGGAAATCATTCTGAACTAATACGCCCATATTAAATACCCACCCACAACAAAGATTATCAAAACGTTCTTGAAATGGTTCTAATGTAAATTGGTCTTCTGTAAAGTATAAAGGTTCATTAATATCGTCAACCCCTCTTAATGATTGTTGTTTTGAATGTCTTAGCATCCCTATAAAGTCTGTAGCTATATTTAAAGTTTCATTAAATACATTTTGCTCATTACTTAAAGTCTTATAAAGTTTTCCGAACTCACCCCCTGCATCGTTCTTAGTCCAATTAGATTTCTCATCTACCATATCCATAATAAATATCTGAAAATTATAAGTAAGTGAACCATCAGTTGTCTGTACTGAAGTAGGGTTTATATGTAGTAATGCAAACTTCTGCATTTTCTCAAGATTGATTGACCATATATCACCTACTGATGTTGTACTAATATTCTTGTGATACTCTGCCATTCTAAGCAAAGTATTGACTACATTATTATAAGTTTTGTTGCTTACCATTTAATTTCATTTTTTGACTTTCATTTAAATCTGTTTCATAACTTAGCCACGTTAAACATTCTAAAAGCCCTAAGTTTGTAATCCTTTCTAAATTTACTATCTGTTCATTACACAATCGGTGCATAACACCGAACCAACCCCACTTTTCACCTACACTTTCACTTACGATTGAGTCTTCGTTTCCTTCAGCTTCTTGGTCAAATATGATTCCAAAGTCACTGACAATACGCTGACGAAACTGTAAAAAAAAACCAGCGCACTTTGCACTTGTTCTGCTGACATCTTTTTCATTTGTTCGGCTCGTATAGTCAAATCACCTCCATACTTTTCAATAGTGTAAACTCCACTATCAGTTTTTTCTGTTACCTTTCTATAAAGAACTGCCATAACCTCAGGCAAATGCTGCTCTATTCCATTCTTTATAAACGTTTCCAGATCAGCATACTCACCAAGCGTAATGTCATCTAAATTTGGATGGAATCCGTATTCAACCCCTTCTATTTCAATTATCTTTTTTAAAGAACTATTTTGCCCTGCTTGAAACTCTGCTATCTTTTCCATAATAACAGCTACATCTTTTAGGCTAAGCTGATTTATTAATTGCTTAGACATATCTGACAAAGCTGCTATCGTTCCTTCTGCTTCTTGCGTCTTACTTCCTGTTTCAAACTCAATTAATTTTAGCCAAGTTTCTAAATTTACATCTGACCAACTGCTTATGAGTTTAAACTCTTCTGTCTTGCCATCCTTCTTGATTTTGACTTTCATCATAATATAATAGAAATAGTTGTTTTTTAGTTTAAAGTTTGTATATTTGCCAAGTTTTCTTCTATTCTTAAGTTTGGTTGAGGGGTTGTAATGGGCAACCCCTTTTTTTTATTGCACAAAATACTTTCCAAAGTTTCCGTCTATTTCATAATACATTCTCATTGCTAAAGCATCTGAGTAGTCAGGAGATCTTCCTATTATGTCTTTGACTATTTCTTTAGGAACTATCTGTAGCTTAGTGTCTTTGTCTGCGTCTTTCATTCTTACTTGCTCACACTCTTCAATAATATGATTTTTTACATTTATATCAGGGCAAGTTATTCCTATTTGACCTTTGTTAATTAATTCAGCTAACTTATAATAGCACTGAGTCTTGAGGTTTTGATAATTCTCTTTTTTTAATGGTCTTGCATTATTAGTAAATCCTTGACACCTTAGAAAATCTTTAGCCCCACCCCCAACTCCATCCTCATCTATAATAATATGACGTAATGGTACACCATTAGTCTGTTGTAACTGCCTTACTTCGTCTACAACGTCATTTACAGCCGATTTAAGCAACGTTCTTATTGTTTTAATATGTAACCCTTCCCAATACATTATAACCGTCTTATCGCTTCCAAAACGCGCTACATCACAACTTATAAATTTTTGACCTTCTATTCCTTTTTGAGTAAACATATTTATAATAGCATCATATTCAATCAAATTATCTTTACTTGCATCATATTCCCAATTCCCAAATAGTAGCCTTTGTTTACTTAGTTCGTCTAATGTTTCTAACTGAGTCTTGTAATACTTAGAAATAAATTCATTATCATCTACAAGGCTCTGAATAAACTTTCTGTATGGTTTTTGCTTACCTTCTTTTGATGGTCTGTAATATTGAGTGTACACCCAATTCTTAGCAGGATTACAGGTCATTAACATCTTTGGAATTAATCCATAGTCATCTAACTTATATCTCATCCTTGAAGCTACAATGTTTTTAGCTTTTTCTGTTATCTGATTTGCTTCATCTATAAAAGCCCCTGTTATTTCTAACGAACCTAAGTTGTCAAAGTTCCTATCACTTGGGTATAAGAATAAATCCTTGAGCATTACTTCTGACTTATTATAAAACTTTATAATGTTAGATCCTCCATTAAAGTTATAATGTTTGTTAGCCTTCAACCCCCACGCTTCACATACTTCTAAAAAAGTATTGAGAGTTGTTTTTTTCAGACTATCTAATTTTGACCTGCCCATTAAATATCTCGTCTTTGGATATTTCAGGCACATAAGAATTAACCAACTACAGCCCACCCAAGACTTTCCACCACCTGCTGCTCCACCAAATAATACTTCAGTAGTTGTCTTGTCAAATAGATATTCTATTGCTTCTGCTTGAGTGCTTGTAAATTCCGTATCAATATTCAACTCCCTTGATATTTACATTAATCTTAATTGGCTCATCACCTGAGCTTAGGTCAAGTTCTGATCTTTCTACATACCCTCGTCTTTTTCCTTTAGTCTTTAAAAAGAATATTGTAGCTGAAGTATTTCCATCTCCAATCTGTTTATGTAACTGACTTTCACCAAAGTCTAGTGCTATATTCTCTATGTCTTTAACTGCTTTAGCAAAGTCCTCGTCCTCTTTTAGCCATTTATAATATGTAGAACGTGGAACATCTGAAGCCTTACAAGCTACTGTAACCACCCCCAAACTATTCTCTAATGCTTTTAAAATACTTTCCTTTTTTATATGTCTACTTTTGTCCATTATTATATTTTAGTTTCATACCATAATTATTAACTTTGTTTTTTACCTTATATGATTTTTTCTTTATTAACTTAGTTTTTTTAAATGGCGTATAATCAACGTGATGATGTATTCTACCAAATCTAAATGTAAGTCGTGATACGTCAGGGTGTACATCTACTTGCATTTGACTCTTTGGCAAAGTTCCTTCTTTATCATAAAACTCTTCTGAGTTTCCACCTCTTAATACTTGTGTAGTGGTTTTTAGCTGCATAAAAGCATTAAATTGAATTGTACAATAACCCGCTTTTAACATATCTAAACTCAATATAGTGTCTTCATTATAACGACCCCTCCATTTAAAAGGTACATCATTCTTAATTAAATTGCAACTATATATTCTAGTATTCTTAACAAATGGTGGTACAGCTTGTTTACGTGGCACAAACATATAATAGTTTGGTCCTGCCATTGCAACATTCTCATATCTTTCTACAAAATCTTCCATAGCTTTAAACCCTGCACCATTTCCCAAAGGTATTTGTAGATTGTTATTCATTCTCAAAAACCTTTCTATGTTGTCATCCATTACCCAATGATATTCAAATCCATTTTCTTTAGAATGATCCCAAACAAAGTTTCTTGCTGCACCTGGCCCTGTACTTTTAGATCTCCCAAGTTTATCTAAAACTTCATATTCATCTAAATATTTTTCTGGCAATATTAATATCTTTTTTTTATCAATTACAGCTGAATAATCTTTGTAGTCAGTTTTTTCTATGACAATATTATAAGGCACATTCATCTTTTCTAATGCTTTACTTGTCAGCCTACTATCTGACCTGCCTTTTGAAACTATATATAATGGATGTTTAGGATTCATATAATGTTATTTCATAGCTTTTATCATATAAAATTGATCTCCAATCTTTTCCAAATATATGCTTTGCTTCTTTTGCTAATAAACAATCATCTTTTAATTTTTCCCAAAAATCATTATCTACACCTGAAGATTTATTAAAAGCACTCTCAAAGAAATGTTGTACCATAAAAGATTTTTCAAAGATCTCATTAATATCAGGAAGTGTATGACCAAATAATTCTGTTTTACCATCTAACCTTGAAGGTGATTCTAAAGAGTAGCACTTTTCTTTTCCAAGCCAAGCAGGTAATGGGCAAAAATACAGAGGTTTATAAACTTTTGATTTTTTATCAATACTCATTAATTTTTTTATTGTCCATATTACATAATTCCAAGATTTACTATCTGTTTTTGGTTCTTCCATTAATGTATTCATAATTTTATGAGAAAGTGATGCAATATGTTTCGATATATTCTTACTGACTTTTACAGGAAAAGCAGCTAATGATTTACCATTCCAACTTTTATCATCTATATATAACGGTGGATGAGCTTTTCCCCATTTAGGAGCAAAGCCCCCTGTTAGTTTTGAAGGCATAGAAGCAAACCAACCATCATCTTCAGGAAGATGTCTAAGTATTACAGCATCCATATCTAAAACGACACCTAAGATCTCTGAAGCAACTTTTAATCTTACTGCATCTGATATATGAGCTATGCTATGACCATTTACTAAAGAGTTATACGCTTGTTTAGATGGATATATCTCATTTGCATTTTTTACTTTTATACCTTTAGGAACTTGACCCTCATTAAATTCTTGATAAGAATAAAGTGTAGTGTCATTATTAAATTTAATATGTGATCCTAAACTTAAAAGGTGGAATGGTGAAATATTTATTTTTCTACTTAACCATTTATTGTAATCATAATCAATTTTCTTATCATAACTACTCCAAAATAAAATATATTTATTATTCATATGTTTTATCAAATTGCTTTACATTTTTTACTTCAGGGAACCATAATGATTTTGTTTTATCTGTTATTTGCTGATTCAATAATTTTGCAAAACTCTTAATATCATCTTCATTTTTAAAAGACACTATGAGTTGTCTTGTAGGCATCTTATTCTCTTGATTAAATTCAGGCATATCAGTCCACTCTAAATCAGCATCTAAATCATTTTTGTCATCTTGATTTTCCCACACATCTAAACCCCACTCTGTAATTTTAATTGTATTCCATTCATTACCTAACATAGCCCAATCCCATTCTCCAAAACCAACATTGTCTTTTACTATAAATTCTTTCTTTTGTTCTTCAGTAAGACCTTCAGCTACTTCAATCCATATATCTTTAAGCCCTGCTTGTTTACTTGCTTTCAATCTCATATTACCTCCTAGCACTACCATATCTTCATCTACTACAATTGGTCTTAGCTTCAGCATTTCAGGAAACTCTTGTATTGATTTTACTAGCTTCAAAAACTTATCGTTTTTAATGATTCGTGGATTACTTGGGTTGCTTTTTACTTTGTTTATTTTAACTTGTTGTTTCATAATATATTATAGAATTTTTAATTATTTTTTTAATATCTTGCAACTCTTCTTGATAAACTATTTTCAGCTCTTTCTTTCAATGCTTTGCTTATTATCTTACTGACACTTGTATGGTTTATTTCAAATACATCTGCCATTGTTCGTAGGTTTTTATCAGTATTATTATCAAAGTAATATTCAACTATTTGGTCTACAAGCTCTTTAGAATATCTTTTGTATTTTCGCCTCATTTAATTAAAGTCTTCATTAATACCTCTTTCACCTATCAGCTTTTCTTTTGCTCCATCCCATAACATATTACGCCTTTTACTTAGTGATGGTTCTGTACGTTTTAGGCTAGGCATTCCTTCTGTTGGTTCGCTATCCATATACTTTCCACAACCACATTTAACATCAGAAACCCATTTTCCATCATCAAATATAATCTTTGCTGTTGCAACTTCCTTTTCTTCTTTACCACATTTACAAGAGTATAAAGTCATTTTGCTAATCCTCCTGTTTTAACTTTACTTTCACCATACAACCTGTCTAGTTCAAAATGTAAATGATTTATTGCTTTTTGTATATCTTGTTCAGCAGGGTTGCCTTCCTTTTTACCTGCACGTAGTAAGTAACTTACAGCCGTTCCGACATTGTAAGATAAGTCAAAGTCTTCAACTACTTTTCTTGCTGAGTAGTTATACTTTTTTCCTGAGTAATAACTTGGTTCTTTTTTTGTTTTATAATCTATTGGTATCGGCATCATTCATTTTTTTTAAGTTGTTATGTAATTTCTTGTTTTTATTTCCATTTAATTTATAGTCAATAAAGAAAAGGTGAATTGTGCTTATTACAAAAACTGATAATATCAGTAAGGCTATCTTCATTTTTTATTCATTATATTTTTTATATAGTTTTTTTATTCCATCAAAGCAGGTTGATATGCAAGAGCCACAATTAGTTCCAGTTGAATAGTTAGTGTTGTAAATTGTATTGTATGTTTCTATCATTCGCTTTTTAGCTGCTACATTCTTTGCTCTACCTGTTTTTAAGTCTTTCCACATATCTAACACTTCATCTATTAATTCTTGTGGTAAATCATCAGGAGCAGTAACTTCAGTCGTTTTATCCCAATACTTTTGAGGGCAAGACATAGGAGCAATACGTGCCTTAATTTTCATAAAACATTTACAAACGGAACAGTTTCCTAGTAATTTTTTATAGTAAACACAACCTTTGCAAATTGCTATTCTATCTTCATAGATCTCATCAGGAACAAAAAACTTATTCATTTAGTTTCTTTTTAAGTATTGTTCTAACCTTATCTATTGTAGTGAATAAGCTATTACGGCTTATGCTTGTTTTCTTAGCTAGTGAATCAAGTGTATTGCCTTCATAATAATACAATTCAAATACCTTTTTATCGTACCAAGTAAAATCTTCTAAGGCTACATCAATTTCTTGTAGCTTTAATAATTGAGTGTTGTCTATCTTTTCGGTAGGAAAATTATAAATGTTTTTATGGTTTGGAATATTAGTATCATACAAATTATGAGTGTAAGTTTTATTGTTAGAATAGCAACCACCATCAATGTGTGTATAATATTTTTCATACTTATAAAAAAAATTACTTCTTGGGCTTGTTAAAGAACGTCTTAATGCGACTGCTCCATACTTAGTTATTCCTTGTATTCCATCTTTGTCATAAATTTTCTTTAACGTCTCAGGGTTCATTTGAAGGAAATATAACATAAGTTCCTGAACAGCGTTGTCAATTTTATTTTTATCTGTTGTAATGCCAAAAGCCATTTCATTAAACTTATCTGAGAGCTTTGCTATTTCTTCATATATCTCAGTCATCTTCAGGCTCTATTGAATCTATCTTGTCTACCGTTTCTTGCAATAATTGATCAAGTACAACTTTATATGCTCTAAGAACAGCCCTGTTTCCTTTAGTTTCTAAGGCTGCAAAATAACCATTTGTAGCTACTGATACGTTGATTGGAATTATCATAAGCCAATCAAAGAAGTTGTGTTCTTTTGTTCCTGCTCCGTAAGAGTTGTGATATTCTAAAATTATGTCAATGACTTCTAAATAATTTTGGTATTTTGTTTTTGTGCTTGTTTCTTTTACAAACTCTTCACACATTAATAAGTAAGTTTCTATTGCTTGTTTGTGTTCTTGGTTTGCATAAATCGTTTTCCGCATACGCAAACTTATGATAAAAGTTTACTCAATTCCTTTATCTTTTTTTAACTTTTCAACAAGGTCTTTGTAATAAACTATCTTTTCTTCATAGTCTACTCTAGTAAACTTGACTATTGACTTTGCTAAATATTGTAGCTCTTGTGCTTTTCCTTCACCATACTTTGTGTCTAAATATAATGAGAATTTATATTGTTCACCCTGCTTAAACATATTACATCCGACACATTGTGGTTGGCAATTTTCTTCGTCAAATCTTGTAGCTAGGTAAGTTCTTGATTGGAAATGACCACACTGAATTCCTTTTTTGTAATACTTTACAGCTCCACAAGTGAAGCATTGTACAAGCCCTTCTTCAGTTGCATCTCTTAATCTGATAAAAAGGCTGAACCATTTGTCTAGTTCTTTTTTTAGTTTACTTATTGACTTCATAGCCTAAGTCTTTACGCCACTTATCCTGAAAAGTTCCTTTTCTTAGGTAGTATTTTTTACCTCTATATTCAGGACATTCTTCTTGTAGCTTTGCTCTTGCTCTTTTTATACTAGGTGCTGATGTAAATTTATTACTTGCATATAATTTCAAAAACTCTACAATCGGTGTTTCTTGAGTCATACCTTCAATATGACCAAGTTCTTCTGCCCAAATATTTGAACAAAGTCTGTTGTCGTCATCTCTTAAATCAGGATACATCTTTAGCCAAAATTTCACTTTTTCTTTCGTTTTCATAATTTCTTGGTTTTTTTCTTCTATTGTTAGGTAAATAATTAGTTAATTGCTCAAATCCAAATTTCATTTTAAAGGAGCTACACTTATCAGGATTGTAAAGTTTTTCTTTTGTCATTTTAATTTTCTTATTAGCCACATTACAATGGCTGTTACTATTACCCACCCTATCATTTGAGTAGCTTTATTGGTTCTTGATAGTATGGAACATTCTTTTGCTTTAAAGTTTCTACTTGATAAGTGGCATCATCTATCACTTTCTTATGAGCATAAACCCATTTGTAAAAAGTTCTGATATTTAAAAATGGTTCATCTTTTCCAAATCTTACACCTAATCTAAAAGCATCTTGTATTTGGTTGAATGTCATTTTACCAAAGCGTTTCTCTTGGATTAAATCTGTAGCAAAGATCTTACTCAAACTAGCTAGAGTTTTTGCATCTGTTCTGTGTCCTATCTCAACAGAAGTTAATGCTACTAAGTCTAGGACTTTTTTTGTAAGCTCTTGAAGGTTTTCTTGTTTTAATGGTTTCATAATAATTTTTTAGCTTGTTCATACTGACTTAATTGTGAATCTAATTTACTCATTTTTTGCGGTTTCTTTTTATCACCACGCTCCCAATTTCTAACTGCTGCCCTCCAATCTTTCATTTTTGACTTTCCTACAAACCAACCTTTACTTTCATAAAAATCATAAAAAGCGAAAGCATCTACTTTATTTTGTCTTTCTGAACAATAAATATCTATATCTTGAACTGTTGGTTTTTTAAAATATTTATTATTTATTTTTATTTCTTTATTCTTATTAATAGTTGTCAAGTTACTTGACTTTAAGTTGTTAAGAAACTTAACAACTAGTTCTTCATTAATTTTAAAGAATTGTTTTGCAGGTATTCCCATACGCTTAACTTCTATCAGTTGGTGTTTTTTAAGCTCTGTGATAGACTTTCTCTGCTGATAGGGTGTAAGAGTAGTGTCGGCTTGTATATTAGCTTCAGTATTAAAAAACCATCCTTCTGTTATTCCACCATTATCTATGAAGTATTGTTCTTTTGAAATTAGATCGGCAAGCAAAATAGCTTCTTTTAATCCTACCTGCCGTGCTAATTCTTTGTTTAATACTATAAAAGCTGTACTACTAAGAAGGTGTTTCATATAATCTTAATTTCGTAATGGTAATTTTTGAGAACAAACTTAATAATTTCCATTTGATTGCTAAAATCAAAATAAGAAGTTCTAATTTTACATTTGACCTTATCACTTTTTACTTCTAATATTACTTCTGAATTTTTATCATCTTTTGATTCTTTGACTCCATTTTTAAGTAAATATGTTTTCATAAAATCACCATCTAAAAATATTTCCATATCACCATCTATACTTTTAAAAGCCTTATAAACTTTGTTAAATGCTTTCCTGTAATACTCACAATTTGCATACTTATCTTTGTGGCACTTTCCATAGTGATATATTAAAGTTCTATTCCTTTTAAATGCCTTAGCAATTGTCTTGGGATGTATCTTCTCGGTTATACCAATATATCCTGCTACTGATCTTGCAATTTGTAGCGGCTGTTTCCTGCTTTTTAAAGCAAGGTCATCTGTTGTAAAGCCTAAAGATCTAGCTGTAATTTCACAGATGTTTTTGAAGTTTTCTTTTTCTACCATTAGAAAGGCATATCTTCGTCAGAAGTAACAAACTTGTTTCCAACTGTTTCTTCACCAATATTAGCTATAAACCAACCATCAATATTATGGTAGTATTTTCCTTTAAATTCTCTTGATGATAAGTTAATTGAAACACTAACCTCTGAGCCTTCTTGTATGTCTCTAAGGTCTTTAACTTTATCACCAAAAAAACTTACTACAACTTCTTTATTGTATTCTGTTCCTGCTTGTTCAATTAAGATTGATTGTTTCTCCCAAGCCTTTCCTGACTTAGCTGTTCCTGTTTCTCTGTCTAATTTTTTAACTAATTTTCCTGTAATTTTCATTTTTTTTATTTATTTAATTATTAAAAAAAGGTATTGAAAGAGGACTTGTAATTTACCACAAAGTATAACCGCTAAATTATTATTATGATTACTAACCTCTTTCAAAACCTATGTTAGTTCTTTTTAAAATCTTCTGATTCATCTTCACCAAAAACTCCTAGTTCATAGAATCCTGTTAGTTTTAGTACTGCTCTGCTCATAGCTCGTTTCTCTGCCATCTCCATTACGTACCAAGTGTTGCAGTTACCATCTTTGAATCCACCTTTTAAGGCTGAACCAAATGTTTGTATAAAAGCACCCTCTTTTCTTGCATTAGCTTTTACAACGCAAAAATCTTTTTCGCAATTAATAACTTCATAATCAATAGTTATTCCTTCTATGGCTTGGATCTTATCAATACCACTTCTTGTGATAATGATATAATGCTGATGCTTAAATACATCATCTTTTGTTAGGTTGTAAAATTCATACTTTTCCTTAATCTGTTCTGTTCTCATATCTTTTTAGTTTAGTTAATAATTCTGTGTAAAGTTAGTATTTTTATTTATCTTTTATATATTTTGTTAATTGTTCTTTAATATATTCTATTTGTTCAGTATCTATCCACCCTAAAAAGTCGTAAGAGTCAAAACAGATTTGAAAGTCTTTTCCATATTCATCTGTGCCCCTTAAATATACTTCGTTTTCGTGTGCTTGGAATGTATTAATATCATTCATTCTTTTGTGTATTAATTCAGGTAAGGGGTTCTTTTTGTCTATTTTGTCCATTTCTTCTTGTCTTTTGTGAAATTGTTTAATTTCTTCATCTGCTAATTGAGATTCAGAAAAATGTTTTACTAGTTGTTCGTTGTCCATTAGTTTATGTTTAAAATTAAAGCTCCTTTTTTTTGATTATACATATCTTCATATTGCTTAAGCTTTTTATTCACAATATCGTTATACTCTTTTAGTGTTGGTTTGTCTTTTCTAGTTTCACTAAATACTATCTCTTCCCAATAGCTACCTTTCTTTTCTGTTTCGTAAGTATAGGATTCGTCAAGATTTAATTCTGTTCTGTTAATGTATTCGTCTAAGGCTCTATTGATTTCTATTGGAGTTCCAAAGATCCTAATAGCCGTAGAAATTTCTTGTAAATCGTGGTTAAAAGATAGTAGCTGACTTTTCCATTTTGATACTGTAGTGTATCTGCCATTTGGATAAAAGTAGTAGTCTTCGCATTTTAATTCCATTAGTAGTTTAGGTTTATGTGTAGCAGTATAGAAGCTACTATTAATAATGTAAGAGATGTATATAAAAGCCAAGATGGTATTCTGTCTACAAATCTTTTCTCTGTGTTTTCTATTGTGTAATTTTTGTAATCGTTCTTGAATACAAAGGTTGCTAATTCTTGAGCGTTCATAAACTGAACTAACTTAGTTAGCTTATGAGTTACTTTGTAATCTGCTCCTGTTATAATGTTTAAGTTTTTCATATTTTTTGATGTTAAAGTTAATATTTTTTTTAGAAGTTTAGTATAATAAAACTTTTTTGTCCTACAGGAATTGTGGTTGTATAATCATTAATTCCTTCCCAATTTTCTATCTCTTGATATTCTTCACAAGTATAATTGGCTTTAAATTCATCTAAGTCTTCGTATTCTGTATATTCACAACACAAAGCTATTGGGTCAAACTCTATACTTTCACCTGTATCATCTTCATAATCTTCAAGGTAGTTAAACAAACTTTTCAATCCTACCCTGCTAAAATTGTTTGGTCGGTGTTCTTCAAACCACCTGCTAAATTCGTAAAAATTAATTGTTGTCTTCATTCTCTTTCTTTTTAATTATTATTTCTTTTGATAGTGCAAAAATATAACAAATAAAGTTATTAACCTAATTTTTAACTAAGTATTTAACAAAAAATAAAAAGAGCTAGATACAGCAACTTTAAGTGTAGTCTAGTATATTAGTATGAAAAGTACGAGAAAGTGCCTTAAAAGGCTAAAGGGGGCTATAAATTAAGCAGTAAAATGCCTAAGATTATAAGCATATACATTAAGTATAGTTTTATTGTTGGATTTTCTTCCATTACAAAGGCATTAAGAGATTTAAAGGTGTTTCGCCATTATTTAATATAACAGCACAACCAACAGCAGGTCTTTTGCCATACTTAGCATAAGCCATAGCGTAGGACTTATGATTGATTCCACAACCGACTTGAGTTCCATACACTCTAAACTTCTTGCCGACATAGTGTTCTGTATAGCATTGTGTATGTAAATGACCTTGTACGGTGTTCATCATATCAGCACGGCATTTGGTTCTAGCCGTTCCACCTTCTCCGTGAATGTACTGAACTCCATCTTGTTCAAAACGCTCTACAAAATCCCAGTTAGGAGTTCCTAAAACCTCTTTGTAAG
>CENK01033925.1_pt1 | contig 13546 bp, 9 predicted proteins | sample 530191 | NCBI WGS metagenome assembly CENK01 (sample SAMEA2619686, study PRJEB7988) | marine metagenome | biome: marine biome (ENVO:00000447); feature: deep chlorophyll maximum layer (ENVO:xxxxxxxx); material: "saline water (ENVO:00002010), including plankton (ENVO:xxxxxxxx)" | depth 60 m | reverse complement strand
TACCTACAAATCTTAAAAACAAAAAAAACGCAATAGAACGTTTTATTGTTAAAAATTATAAACAAGACTTTTTTAATACTCATAATGATCTACAACGTAACAATGGATTTTTAAATGTATACGCAATAAGAGATAAAAAAGTAGCTACTATTCCTACGCTATATAACGTTGGTTCAGCAGATGACGCTTTTCCCGTATTGTCTAAAGTGTTAAGAGACGGAGGAAATGTTGATAAACTTATAGGTACATCCTCTGCTAGAAAAATAAAAAATGACCTGTCTACTCCAGAAAAAGTAGCAGAAACTGTAAGTAAGCAATTAGATATATCTAAACAAGACGCTTTAGATGCACAACGACTAGATCAAATTATAGTTCGTAGAGAACAACAAGCAAAAGATGATCCTGGTAGAACTATCAGTCCTAATAATCCAAAGGTTGTTCAAAACTCAAACAGACAGGTTACAAGTATTACCGTTAACCCTGAAGCTTTAACTCAAAATTCAAATGTTACACAATTACCCGTTAATGTTGAACCACCTCTACGTTCAGTAAATTCAGATGGTGATGAAAAGTTTGTTATAGATGTATCATTACAATCTAAAAATAGAATAGATGCTGATTTAAATTTACTATTTAGCGCAGACAGAATGACAAAAAATGATAGACAGGTATTGTTTACAAGTCAGCCTAGGTTAGTAAATTATTATAATACAATGAAGTCTATGAATTTTTTCAAAGATTTAAGTAACTACGTTTCTTCAACTCAGCAAGGCGGCGAATCGGGGTACAAAAATTTAGAAACTAAAGTAAAACAACTTTTTGATATTGAACGAAATGAAACAGATGTAGATGATATTGATTCTATACAAGATGTAATTAGACGTTTATCTATAAAACTTATAGACCAAACTATTCAAGGTCCACCAAAAACTACTTATTCAGGAAATAGAAAAATTTCTGTGTTACCTAGAATAAAAGAACGAAGCGATACAAAACAAGTTGCAAAAGAACTAAAAAAAATAGACGAAGCTATAGATAAAACAAGAGATGCTAAAAACAATGCTGTAGCTTTTAGAGGCAACATGGCTCAAATGGGTATTGTCGATAAAATTAGAAAAGGTAACTTTGCTCCACAAGATAAAATAAGGATGATTAAAGCACTAAGAATCAATAAAACTTTTAATGAAGATATTGCACAAGGTCGGCTTCCAGCAATGTTTCAAAATTTAGGAACTCTGGAGGATTTGACAAAAATAGGTTTTGATAGAGGAAGCACAACTTCTGAAGCAGTATCTTCTGGTCTTCAATTTGTTGAAGATTTAGGACAATCCTTTGGCGTATTTACAAGTAGATTTGTAGATATGGCTAGAAGAGGTCTTAAAAGAGAAGATGAAAGTTTTTTATCGTCTGCAACTTTTAATACAAATGAGGGTATTGATAGAGGTCCAAATTCTGAAAAAACTGTAGGTTTATTAAAACAAGTAGAAAGATTTTCTGAAATATCTTCTGAAAAATATGGCACAGCAATACAAGACAATCTAGAGAAAGCAACAGCTGCATACAAAAACAAAGATTTATTAGCAGCCGCAGAATATGAAGCTTTAGCACATGAGCAATATTTGTTAGCTCAAAATGCTATGACTAAAGTTACTTTAACTTATACGTTTGCTGGAATGATTCAAGGAGAGTCAGGAGGTCGCGCTATATCTAACGAAGACTTTGCTATCATATTTCAAGCTTTGTGGGGTGGTGCTTCTGGTGAAACAGGTAGAGGTTCTTTTGAAAGATTAGAAGAAGTTTTAGCAGATATAGCTTTAAGAAATAAAAATTTAAAAAGATATATACCTCTTGAGGGTGGTCGAGAGGCAGCAGGTTTAATGTTAAAAGTTGAGCAAAATCTATTACGAAATAAACATGCTGACTTGTATGAAAAATCTCAAGACTTTGATTTATTAGCACATACAAAAGTAGCAGAACCAGTTGCTAAAATTAGAGATATGTTAAATATAGCATATCCTAAAGATGTCTTAGATACCATACGTGATGACAATAATTCTTATAATTATAATATAATATTAAATCCTGGCGCTAAACTTGTATATCAAAGGAGATTTAATAACTTTGTTGTATCACCTATGTTAAAAGACATTCCTATATCAGGTAAAACATTTTATCAAAAAAGTGAATCTCAACAGCAAAAAATATTTGTTAAATCTTTAAACAATTTAAGTGCGTACATGTACGATGAAAATCAACAACTTAATCCACAAGTTGCTACATTACTTAAAACTTTTGGAAATCAAAATACAACTTTGCTAGATTCTCTTGAAGCTTATTACAAACAAGATGATTTAATGGATGCACTAGCTACTGATACATCTGGTGAAGTAGCTGCACAAATAAATAATAACAGACAAAGGTATGAAGAAGCTTATGTATTTCTAGAAAGAATTATTGCTAACGTATACGATTCTTCTTTAAGTTAAAATTAAGGTTTAATTAAATGGTAAAATATCTCACTCCTTTTGATAAAGCTATTGCACAAGGTTATAATTATCTTTTTAACGACGAAGAAGAAGATAAGAAAAAAACAATACCTGAATTAAAAAGTACTGTTAAGAAAGAGGATATCAGCGGTCCTGTCCTGCGTCCTGACGGCACTCCTGAGTTACCTGGGTTTGACACGCAGGGACAACCTTTAAAAGTTCGTACTCAGGCAGAAAGAGATCAAGAAATAATTCAAGATAGTATGGGAGAAATTTTTATTCTTCCTGATGGACAAGCATCTTCTCCATCTGATAATCCTGCTATCTTAGAAAAAGTTAAAATACTAAACCATCCTTCTCGTTTAATGGCTCGTAGAATAGAAGCAGAGATGGACGGAACTCCTATGACAGGTGGTCTTGTTAAGCCACCCGAAATTGGACCTATTGAAAAAGCAGTTTTAGGTGATGCTCCTATGACGGGTACGCCTACTTTAGAACGTATTGGTAGAAAAGCTATATATCAAGCAGGGTTTGCTCCCAGAACTGTAGCAGCAGGTCTGACTAGAGGTGTGGGAGGAATTATGCAACTTCCTCAAGTTATGACTGCCTATGGCATGGGGGCTGTAGAACAACTTTTAAGAAGTCAAGGTATGTACGGAGAAGGCACTGTAGATTGGGATAAACTAGATTCTGCCAATACGTCTGCAAAATTATTATCTGAAGAAATGGAAAAGCTTGTTAAAGTGAGTGATGACATCTTTAGAGTAGACGATATGAGTTTCATGCCAAAAACAGCTATGTTTACAGTTGATTTTTATACTCCTATGAATTTTCTTGCTGTTCCAGCTAAATTTCTTAAAACGGCAGCTGATGTAACACAAGATGCGTATAGAATGGTAAGAGGTCTGCCAAAAAGACCAGTACCTAAAGATGAAATTATTCTTCAAACATTAAGAGAAATGCAAACACCCATTAGAAGTGCTAAAGAAGCAACAAGGCAAGCTGATTTAGCAAAGGCATTTGCTGATGCTAAAAAAAATAATCCACAACTTGAATTAGATGATTTTGAATTATATTCAGATTTTGGAAAAAAGATAATGGAAGATAGGGCTAAACTATTCAAGAAAGCCCTTAAAGATATCAATGTTGATTATGGTGCAAAACCTAATGTTGTAGAAAGAGTTAAAGAAAGACTTAAATATCCTGGCGGCAGACAAAAAGCAGTTTTAGCTGCAGACTATAGACGTGATGCTGCCCCTAAAGCTGAAGGTGGAACTTTTGTTCCTAATCCTGAATTAGAAAAAGTTCTTATAACAAAATTAACACCGACTTACGAGGAACTTTTAAATCAAAAAACTTTCCGTAAAGTTATGGATGGTCAAGCTATATTTTCTGCTGGAGCATTAGCTGCAGCATGGGATGAGTATTTTAAAGGTACAGAATATCAAGATTTCGCATATGCTGCAGGATTTGCAGGTATATTTATTAACCCTACAACTACCATGAAGGTGATGGATAATATTTTTGGTGGAAGAGTTAATCTGCAAAATTGGGGTGTTCCAAAAAATCTTACAAAAAGACTTCCTTTTATAAAAGATATGGATATAGTTAAGACTGTTGATAATACAAACGGTCAGATTGTGTACCGTCCTCTTAACCTTCCATTTGCTCTTCATATAATGGGTAAATTTTTAGCTGAACAAACACAAGACTTAGATATTCCATCTGTTAAAGTTGGACCTATCTCCACACCCGCCATACAAGGTGGTGATCCTGAAACATTTGTGGATAGTCGTTGGAATAAAAAACTAATAGCAATGGCTCAAGGAACTCCTTGGTATAAAGCCATGCTTTTAAATGATAAGGATAGAATAGAAGCTTTAAATGGAATGACAGAACTTGATCTTAATATTAGATTAAGCACTGAAGAATTAAGAGCTTCACAGGATTTTGCTAGAAATGTAATTCCTCTTTTACCCAAAGAATATTTAAATTCCTATACAAAATTAGCTAGACATGGTGAAAAGTTAGTTAATGAAATAAACAATTCAGATTATGGAGATAAAACTGCAGAATTTTATTTAACTATGGAACAGATAATGCAGGGTATTCAGATGACAGCTTTCACTGGTATCCTTAAACATGTTACTTCTGATCCTCAGTTTAAAGACCTTAGTAAAGATGTTAATGCAATATTGTTAATGTTTAGAACTCATCAGCAAGAACTTCAAGATCAAATTGGATATATTAATAGTGCTTTAAAAAATTTAACGGGCGGTAATGCTCAAGCCGAGGCAGATTTTAAAAAGTTAAAAGATGGTGCTAATAGAGTTATAACTAAATTAGAACAGAACCGTGCTACTGTAATGGAAGCTGCAGAGGGTCTAGAAGCTAAAGCTGGTCTTGTTACTAAAAGAGATAGTCTTCTTACAAATCAGTTAATAGAAGAATCGGTAGAAAATGGCGGTATGGGTTTATCTCCAGAACGTTTATCTGTAGAGGGTCGAGAAAAGTTTGCAAACGATATTGATGAGTTGTTTAGGTCTACTTTTAACGCAGATTTAAAAAGAGATAGAGAAGAGTTTGCTAAATTACGTGAAAGTTTAGAAGGTAGAACTCTCGACATAGATGATTATGTTTTTAATTTACGAGATATGCAAAAGAGAGAACTAGATGATTTTGGAGATGTAGCAAATATTTTAAAAAATCCAGGTAACTTTATGGCTTTTGCAAGAGTATCTATAAAAGGGCCAGTTGATTCTAGTCTATCTTATAGAAATAGCATAGATGTATTTATTAGAAATGCACGTTATCGTGGTTTAGAAGCAGACCCAGATTTAACCGTAAAAGATTTAAAAGACAGAATAGGATATCTTAAAGACTCATATTCAGATTTAAAGTTTGGTGGAAATAACCAGTATATTAAATATAATGGAATTGAAGAAGGTTTAGTAGATTTTGATGCCACACTTGCAAATGCTGAAGATTTAGCTAAAAAATCTACAGATGGAGATGGTAATCCTCTAACCACAAAAGAATATTTAATGAGTTTTATGTCTCAACTTCGTTCTTCTCAGAACGGTTTTGATGCAAATTTTGTGCATATGGCTGATGCTACAGATATGCACAATTTAAGAGTATCTCATTCACAGTGGGCTTGGGACAATAGAAATAGAAAACCAACAGCTTCCAAGGCTACCGTTAACAATATGAAAAATATTGATGGACTTTTTGATAAGCAAGACATTCCAGGTCTAGCTGCGTACAATAAAAATCATACTAATTTTAAAGAAAAGTGGTTTGAAAGTTTTCTTCAAAAGAAAGCGTTGAAAAGTGGATTTTACAAGCCTAATGAAAATCCTGCAGAAAACGATTTTATGTTTACTAAAGTAGATTTTATCACTGATTTTCTTAAAGCTGGTGATTCTAAACAAGCTAAACAATTGCTAGAATCTTTATTTGAAAATTACACGGATGCAGAGGGAATAGACATATTAAGAAAAGATACTAAATTAAAAGAATTTCAAAAACTTGCAGATAGTTTTCTTTTTGATGGAATGGTATATGGAAACATTTTTGATGGTCTAAATGAAAATTTACTTAAACGAAAACTAGATGATTTAGTAGCTGGTGGTTTAATATCTAAAAGTGCAAGAGAAAAAGTTATAGCTTTTCAAACAATGACAGGTAAAACAACAGAAGGATTTTTAGCTAAAGAATTTGAATCTATAAATGCTAAAGTTGTAGATAAATTAAGTAGAGCTGTTAAAGCAAAACAAGGTGAAGAACGGTCCTCTATAGTACAAGACCTTGCAGGAATTAACACTGCGTCTGATCTTCTAGACTATTTTGTTCCTAATAAAGGCACACCTACTTGGGCTAGAGGTTCAGAGTTAACTCAAGATGTTAATGTGGATCGACTACAAGAATTGGTAGAAAAACAGGCAGAACTTATTGAAACTTCTAAAAATGCTGGTCCTGAATTTAAAAAAGCTGCTCAATTAGAATTAAACGACATTACAAAAGAATTAGAAAATTATAAACAAGTTAACATAGAAAATATAAGCGGTAACAGATTTGAAGTATATTTAAATGGAATTTTAAAAGTTAAGAAAACAGATAGAGCAAAAGATATAGATAAAGAAACAAAAGCTGACTTAGCTGCTTTAAGGGATTCGCTTGTTAGTGAGATGATACGAGCATCTATAAATAAAACAAGCGCGAGAAAAGCATACTTAAATCCCTCTACTGATGGTGGTTTTTTTAGTAAAACACTTGATGCTGTTCCTAGATATTTACAGAATCAATTAACTAGAGAGGGAACTTTTAGTGTGCCATCTAGTGCGTTTGAGTTAGATTTTGATTTTAATCTTGTTAATCTTGGAGAAACGTATGACGCTTTAAAACCTGCGTTGCTTAGAATAGATGAACTCACTAATGACAAACCAGAGTTTGTTAAAGACTTAGATAATTTATTTAAAGGGTTAGTAGCTTTGAAGGGCGAAGTACCTGATGAACTTGCTACTGGAGATTTTGGAAACATTCCAACAGCTTTGTCAACTTCAGCAGCTTTGTCTAGAATTTACTCTGGTGTTAGAGGAGTTGTAAGCTGGCGGTATCTTGCAACAGAACAAATTGTTAGGGAACATCAACGATCAAAACATATGATGTTTCATAAAATGTTGACTGATCCTAAATTTTTAGAAAATGTAAAATTAATAATGGATTCTGATAAGATAACTGAAAAATTAGCAGACACTTTTGTTAAATCATTTTTGCCTATTATGAAAACAGCAGGAGCAAGAACTGTTATATATAATCCTGTAGAAGGAGAAGAAGGAACAGGTGCTAAATATAACCCAAGTAACAAAGAACTTGTAGAAGCAATTAAAAAAATGTGGTTAGTACCAGATATTTTAGAAGATGTTCGTGGTATACTTCCACAACCTAAACCGTTAGCTACAGGAGATATTGAAGTTAAGTTTGATCCTCCTAAAAGTTTAAAAGATATAGCTAGATCACCTGTTAGGTTTAGAAGAGGTTTAGAAAAAAACGATGCTGATCGTTTAAAGACTATGCCTAGATTGAATCGTAAAAGGACAACTTCTAATGTTTCTAAAGAACGAGAGAGGGCTATGCGTTTACTAGAAACTATGCCTAGATTAAATCGTAGACCATTAGTTGTAGATATTCCTGGTCCTAAAACTGGTGAGAAAAAATAATGTTAGGATTAGCAGATTCAGTTATAGGCGTAGCAGGTAAAGTTCTTGACAAGTTTGTTGAGGACAAAGACCTAAAGACTAAACTTAATGCTGAACTAAAACAACAGATGGTGTCTCTTGATCTAGCACAAGCACAAGCAAACATAGAACAAGCTAAGTCACCCTCTATCTTCGTTGCTGGTGCTAGACCAGCTATCATGTGGATATGCGCCTTTGGTCTAGCTTGGCAGTTTGTGCTGCAGCCTGTAGCAGTGTGGGGTATTGCTCTTAGTGGTGCAGATATCGTGCTGCCATACATAGAAACAGAAGGTCTTATGTCATTAACACTCGCTCTCTTGGGACTTGGCGGTATGCGTACTGCAGAGAAGTGGAAGGGTGTGCAACGTAATAACATGAAGAAGAAGTAACATGGACCCATTAACACTAGCTGCGATTACTGGGGGCTTTGCTGCTGTAAAGACGGCAGTTCAAGGAGTGCGTAGTGCATTGCAAACTGCTGATGATGTAGGTGCCATTGCTAGTCAGATCGACAGGTTATTTACAACACATGGCGAAGCATCTAAACGAGTGCAGTCGGCTAGAAAGAAAAAACTACCAAACAACAAGTGGGCAAAGATTTTAAAGTTTAGATTAAAAGATGACAGTGATGATGAAACATCTCTAGCTAACATAGCTGCAGCTAAACTTGCTGAGAAACAACAAGAAGAAGAAATAAGAAAACTAGCTATAGAGATTAACAGGAGGTTTGGTGCAAGTACGTGGGCTGAGATACTAGAAGCACAAGAAGAAGCTAAACAGAAGAAAGCTGAACGTATAAAAAGAAATAAAAAACGTAGAGATGAAGAGGCTGCTAGAAAAGCACTCAATCAAAAAGGATTATTAGAAAAGATATTTTTAGAATTTGGTAAAGGTATCATTGTCATCGCTGTAGTTATCGGAATAGTAGTTACACTAGTATATTTAAAGAAAAATAAAGTAACTGTTTTTGAAAACACCCCCATATCTAGGCCAGGATGACCAAGTACAACAGTATATAACCCAATATAGCCAACATACCCTAATTCCTCTGTATGGCGCTTAAAACGCCGTGTGTGGCAAATCGCCTTTTTTATAGTGTTTTATTAATGTCATCCACATATTTTTCTGTTATGTTCTCCAGACGCTTCATAAAACTATAAATAAGTTCAGTATTAGCATAATGAGGAAGACTAGTTTCCATGACTTCCTTAAACTCTTCAGCGGCAACATTGTTGTGTGTAACTTCAATGTTGCCGTCTCTTTGTAAAAATACTGATACTTGTGATAATGTTGCTTTTGTACTCATATATCTACTACTTCACACACCTCTCCTGTACAAGCTAATTCTTGTGACGCTTTAGTGTTGTCCTCTTTCTCATAAGTGTTAAACTTTTTCCAATCAATAGCTGTTGGCATTTCAGCTACAAGCTTCTTGTATTCTTTCTCATCACAATCTTGGTAGGGTGCTTGTCTATAACTGTGATCGGAGAAGGGTAGGAAACTGATGCCACTCAGTTCATCAAAGTTTTCGTAGCACCAGTTCCCTACTTCCATCCATTCATGCTCTTTAACGCTTACCGTTATAGAAGGTTTATGTTCGCACCAGTGTTCACTAAAATGCTTCCACAGGTGCAGTTGCTCCAGAGCCTTCATATCAGTCCGACAGATGGCAGCATTAGGTGATTTGAAAGGAAAGGAAAAAACCACCGTATTGCTTGGACTGTTAAAGTCAGGTTCATTAGGGATGTTACTGTCCATTAGGAACCTAGTTAATGGGTCTTTAACATCCCCACGCACCGTCCTGACATAATACGGAGCGTGTCGAGCATGAATACCACTAGCAGCGTTAGTAAGTTGACTAACAGTGCCAGATGGTTTCACACAAGTTGTGGCCGTAGACTGAGGTATGCCTAACTTTTCAGACCACTTCTTGTTAGTATGTACTACAATGTCTCTTAACTTAGTTAGACGATCAGGATGTGATGCAACATTAATATATTTGCAATCCATGATGCCTGTAAGAGATACGCCTAGTAAACGTTCTTCTTCTGTATTGTTTTTCCAACGTGTACGCAGATACTTAAAGTCTGTAAGGGTAGACTGCAATGTTCCAAGAATAGCAGCAAGCTCTGCCTTACGTTCTAGTGACTTTGCAGTATCATCTGATCTGCATACAACTTCAGATAGGTTACAGAATTGATTAGGTCGTAGAATAATCTCGCTGCACGGGTTCGTGCCAAAGTCAGCTTCTTGCCTACGTCCGTTAGCTATGGCCTTGCCTTGAGCAGCCGTCCTGTTAAATATACCGCGCTCTCCAGACTTGCTTTCATATAACGAAAGCCATTCTCTCATAAACGCAGACGGGTCAGGAGTTTGTGTGTAAGCGACAGAATTGTTTGCCAAAGCCCTATGAGGATTAATAGACCACCAATTACCAGACTTAGCAGACCGCATCCTATCATCACTAAGATTACTAAGAGATAAAAGAGCGGAACGCCTAACACCACCCACAACCACCACCTCACCTGTCTTACACACAATATCATGACATTCGATGGAGGATAGTTTACGTCCTTTAGCATCTTGAAACACCCTTATCGTAAAGTCAAATAAGTCTTGTAATGGCTCTGGACCTGAAGCTCTGCCACCAAATGTTTTCAACCTTGCACCTGCAGGACGTATCTTAGACATATCAATCTTAGGTATCCTGTTAGTATACAAGTAGCCTATCAAGTCACGGAAACTTCTTGCCCAACCTTCTTTTGAGTCAGCTACGCTGATAACGTCCTCTGTCTCTTCAAACTGAACATCAGGTATGGTAGGCAGGTTCTCAATGTATGTACGTTCTACAGAGAAACCTACGCCAGTGCCGTTCATAAGAATATATAAAACTTCGTCAAATGATCTAGGATTATCAATAGGAATATACGAACAGTTGTACCCTGCAATGTTCTCACGTTTTAACGCTGGGCCTGCAGTCATAAGGGATCGCATAGATGGCATGATCTCTAGGTTTAATATGGCTGACTTTACAGCTTTCATATGGGACCACTGTGACATATCAACATCACACACAAGCTTGATATGCTCTATCATATAGTCGGTAAACCGTGTTACAGTTTCTTCCCATGTTTCTCTACGTTGTTCATCTTCAAGCCATCGTGCATAGCGGCTCTTATGTATGAACATCTGATAATCAGTTGGTAGATTTTGCATCTTCTACTTTATCCTTTAATCTCGTAAGATACCATAAACACTTTCCTAAGTCCTCTGCGGCTTTACCTTTGTGCCTGTATCTAATTATATATTTTAACACGTTACCTTTTAAGTATCCAAGAAACTCATTGCTTGTCATAGACATTTCTATCAGGTCTATAGCCTCAACGTCAAGCTTATTGTAATGCTCTGGGCTGTTGACGGGATCATGCCCCTTTGTCGTCATCTTCATCCTCTAACGTCACCGTAACTGTCAGGTGTTCCCTGTCTTTCTCTGTAAACAAGTTCAGAGTATGCTCTTGATTTCGATAAGAGTCAAGTGAAATTATGTTACTTTCTGAATATTCTTCTTCTTCCATAAGTCTTTCACCAAGACTATACACTTCTTCTGCACTGTTCTGTAGTATGTGTACTAAACCTTTAGCAAGAACTTGACACATATTTGCAGGACCGTCATCGTTATTTGTTTTATCTAAACAAAACATAAAGAACTGATCTTCCTCATCATCTGTGTTCTCCATGACAAGATAAACACGGTTATCTTTTAGTTCTTTCTTCTCTGTTTCAATAATAGCTTTCATTTTAGCTAAGTCATCGTGCATATCATCCATAATTTTTCATCCATCCTATGGGTATAACGCCTTTTGCATACTTAAAATTATTTTTATTGCACCAGTCAGCATATGTTGTTTTTGATTTCTTACTTAACTTTACCTTATCGTTCTGAAACACGAAACGTAAATCAAGATCAGGATATTGCTCTGCTATAAGTTTATGTTTTGATCTATCAGAACCAACAAACTGTCCTTTAGTCTCTATAAACATATCATGTTCAGGCAGATAGAAGTCTGGTGTGTACGTTCTATGCTTTGGAACATAAGTAAATTTGTGTTGCTCATACTCAAACTTTATGTTGTTGTTTTCTAGATATGTCGCAAAGTCAAACTCAAATCTAGACCTGTAACGTTCTGTCATTTGTATCTTTTCAATAAATTAGTCATGTGTTTTTCTATGTAGTCATGAACTTTAGTAGAGTGTTTCTTTATATTTATCATACTGAAGTCTTGGTTATCTACTGACTCACGACAAAGAATGACAACACCACCCTCTGTTAAATAATTGTTTACTACTGACCAAGACTTATCAAACTCTTCTTTAAATATATGAAACTCATTGTCTTTGTAGTAAGACTCTGGCTCTCTACCACTAAACTTCTTTACAAGAATAGGTGTAGTATTATTGCCATCTCTTAAAATAATATTTACAAGAGGATCACCTTTTCGTTTACTGTGATCCATGTATGCAAATAAACAATTTCTATTATCAAGAACATCATGACTATACACTGTGTGCATTACAATTAATGGCATTAATCATCATCCTCAAAATCTAAACTCTTCTCTCGTATACGTCCATCTGTAAAGTCGTAGTACAGTTTAGCGCATAGCCCTGTTAAACCTGTAAATCTGTTCTTAATAATACGAACATACGTTGTGTGACGTTCTATAGGATCATCTGCTTGTCCATTACGTTCCAAACCTATTACAATATCACTAAGTTGTCCTATACTCGCAGAACCTCGTAGATCAGACAACGACGTATTTAGACCCTCTTCATGAGAACCCTGCATTGGTCTGCGAAGATGTGAGACAACTACTAGTGATATGTTTAGCTCTTGCACCAACGTTCTTAGTTTAGTCATGCACTCATCTATCGTTCTTCTCTCATCAAACGAGTGTTCTTGAGAGCTAACGAGTATGCTGATATGATCTAGTATAATATACTTACACTTGGCTGCTTTTGCAAAGTATCTCACACGAGCCAAAACATTATCAATGGTGTTTGATCCAAAGTGATCAAAGAAAAAGTATCTTCCTGATCCTACAGTGTCCTCGTAGGACTGCTTGTACTCTTCCTCTGTGTACACAGTATCTGGTAGATGTAGCTGCTTACCTAACTCTAAGCTCATCATAGATTCAGCGGTGCTTCTAACGCTCTCTTCCATGAACATCATACCTATGTTGTCTTCCGTATTATCGTAGATATACTTTACAATCTCTTTTAGAAAACTACTCTTACCCATACCAGTGCCAGCACACACTGTAATAAGCTCTCCCATACGTATGCCATAAGTCATTCTATTCATACCCTCGTATGGGTAATCTATGGCAGTCTTAGCTGGTCCTTCCTTCAATGTGTCCCATAACTGTGTACCTGCAATGATACCATCAGGAGTGTAGCTGTCAGCGTTCCACCATGCCTTTATAAATTCCTCTGAATCCTTTGCTACAAGATACTCGTTGGGATCTTTTCTGTTAAGCCTTATAATTTTAGCTTTGGGTGATAACAACTCTGCAGCTTTCTTGGCAGCTTTCTTTCCAGGTTTATCGTTATCAAAGCATATGATAATATTGTCATAGGACATAAGATATTCAAAGGATTTTTCAATATCGTTAACGACACCAGAAGCTCCGTTGCGTATGGATAACACAGGCCACGTAGAACCCATCATTTGGTAAGTTGACAACGCATCAAGCTCACCCTCACACAACGTTACGTACTTACCCCTTGCTGGAAACTTATTCTGTCCGAATAGAGTGGCTT
>CENK01034063.1_pt1 | contig 13562 bp, 11 predicted proteins | sample 530191 | NCBI WGS metagenome assembly CENK01 (sample SAMEA2619686, study PRJEB7988) | marine metagenome | biome: marine biome (ENVO:00000447); feature: deep chlorophyll maximum layer (ENVO:xxxxxxxx); material: "saline water (ENVO:00002010), including plankton (ENVO:xxxxxxxx)" | depth 60 m | reverse complement strand
GTCTTTAGCGTTGATTTCGTTTACATGAAGTTTAGACAATTGTTAGCTCCCCATTAACTGTTAAGGTAACACTACTATTTATAGTTATATTACCTGCTACCATTCCTCTTTCTCCTGAAGCTATAGTAGTATTTGTTGTGATTGCAGAACCATTAATCCTTATACCTTCTCTGTAAATAGTGCTTGATAAGTGTGTACCTGCAACTGAGCCTGTAGTAGGTACAACAGAGTTACCAACTTCTCCTAAACAAAGTACATAATCTATACTGTCTGAGGACGTTAATGCTTCTGCAAAAACCAAATTAGAACCAGACACAGTAAACGCATTTACAGGGGACTGGGTGACTCCGTTTAAACTTACTATTAATTGATTTGCAGTTGCAGGAGTAAACGCTGCACCACCCCTTTGAAGTGCATAAGTAGCTGTTGCACTAGCAGTAAGGGAGTCTAATAATATATACTCTCCTACTGGATTAGTATTTCCTATATAGGGCATTTTATACTCCCTTTGCTAAGTGGTCAGTATATGCTTTCTTAACTGCATCTGTATGAAACTGTGTAACCATTGCTTTAACGTCTGCACTCTCTTTTGAACTATCGCTATTTGGTGATACAGTGTGACGATGAAAACTTCTTGATATTTCTTTACCATCTTCTTCAATAACAGTGGCAGTTCTCACACTAATGTGTTTAAATTCTCCTACCACTTCAATTTTATCTTCTTCTGTACGTTTTGTAATTGCCACTTTATTCTCCTGTTATTAAATGTCCGTGCTTAGAATCCACTAAGCGTAATTAAACTTTATAGCTAAACTGTCCAGTAAGTTCTGCTGTTCCAATACCTGTTATTGAAAGATACTCACGTTGTGTACCTGAACTTGTTTTAGACCAAATGTAGGCTTGTGCCGAACCTCCGTCTGCCTGTAAACCTATTGTTATTACGCTATCGTCTAAACCATAAAAATATAACATTGCTAAATTAACTGTAGGCACATTACTACTAATTGAAAAAGGTAAACCTGCAAGCATTAAATAAGAACCAGAAAATGAGCCTTCAGTACTAACATTAACATTAAAATCGCAGTGGACTAAATCGCCAATCTTAGTGTATCTTCCTTGCTGAGATGAGTAAGCTGTTCCAGTACCTTCTCCAGACTCTGACTTAATTCTAGGAGTCCATGTACCTTCTTCATAATCGTCCATTAAATTAGATGCAGTAGCAGAAGTAACCCCTAAGTGGATACCTTTAGACGTGTTATCAAATACTATGCTTTCTGTAAGAGTTCCTAAATTTGTTATTTTTGATAATGCCATATTTATTTTTCCTTATACTGGGCTTCGTAAGCCGAAAAGACTCATGTGTGTTCCTGTTTCAGCATCTGCTACAGCATCTATTACAAACCCTGTGACATAATCATCTGCCAGATTGGTGTTATATCGTATTAATCCATTTTGAAGTTCATAACCTGTACTATTAGAATATCCAATCATACTAAATTTAAGAATAGGTCTATAATAAGAACCTTTATCTGTATTTACAGAATTTATAACTGGTGCAGTCATATTGAAAAAATCTATTTCACCATGTATTCCTGAACCAGAATTATTCCAATAAGTTGACCAAAATCTACCACTCGTAGCTGATGAACCATAACTAGAACTTGAGTTTCCACCAACAGATTGCCTCATCATTCCCCAAAAATAATCACTAGAATTTAAAGCAGTAAAAGTTCCTCCTGTACCAGTAGCATACCTTAAAATAAAATCTTCATTAGTATTTGCCCCAGTTTGTAACCTACCAATAACCAGTTTGTAACAAATATAATTAGTGCTAAAACATTCTTTAAACCTTATTTGACCAGTACCTTCGTTTGCACTTCCACCTGATGACCATACTTTAGTTTCAATATGTTCCCATCCAATATTAGCTTGTGCTAATTGGGTACTACCTATTGCATTATTAGCAATTTTAGCAGTAGTTATATTATTGTTTAAAATCTTAGCAGTAGTTATAGCATCGTCTGCTATCTTGGCAGTTCCAACACTTGCATCAGGAGGTACTACAGTCTGTATAGCTTTTCCTTGAAAAACGACATAAATTGAGTCCGAACTTGCTACTGCTTCTGAAAAAGTAATTTGGTTAGCTGATACTGTGTAAGCCTTACCAGAACCCCCTTCTTGACGTACATTATTTACAAATACTTCTATCTCAGACTCTGAACTTACACTATGGCTCAATGTATAAGTTGTAGCCCCTGAACCTGTAATGGTTTGTTTGTCCATTGAGGTAAAAGAAGTAGTTGTTTGATTACCTACATATCCCATGTATTACCCCTTTAAGTAGAAATTGCATCAACTGCAGATACCCAAGCATCTAAACTTGAAGCAGTATCAGATTTAATCCAAAGTCTGTCACCATCCTGAACAACTAACTTAGCTCCACCATCCATGACTTGTAAAGCACCTCCAGAAGCTATTGGAGCATCTTTTAGTAAATAGTATTTGTTGTTATTACTAGGGTCATCATCAGTATCATCATTGTAATCAGTTAAATACACATCCACTTTAATCATGTTGGTTGTAGTATTAGCTAGATGTATTCCTATAATTGTATCGTAAGAATTAAAATCCGTTCCGTCAGGGGCATCTGCATCTGCAGTGCCTATATTCCTAAGAGCATATCTTCTAAAATTCTGAGCCATAATTTATCTTTCCTTTGTTATAACGCTATCGACATAGCAATCGTGAACCCTGCAGTGGGTAAGCCTGTTGTACTAACTGCTGCAACTTCCCATGCAGAACCATTCCAAACTTTCAAATCTGTACTAGACGAGTTATAGTACAATGCACCTGTCTGAAGGGCATTTCCGTCATTGTCTACGGAGGGGTCTGAGGACTTTGCACCTAAGTACGAGTCATCTACGGAGTCGGCTGAAGCTGCTGCTTGCTCTGCATAATACTTAGCTGAGTAAACACCTCCAGAGACTGCAGTATTAGTAGCGTAACTTCCTCCTCCACCTATAGCCCACTGTTTAGCAGAACCATTACTCTGTCCTGACTGACTACCTATAGCCCATTCTTTAGCTGAGTATTCAGTACCATCGACTTGGTTAGTCGTATCTGTTGCCCACTCCTTTGCTGAACCAGAACCTGCAGTGTCTGTTACTCCTGTTCCTCCTAAAGCCCATGCCTTAGAAGAGTAACCTTCACCTGTTTCTACTTCTCCATTTACTTTAACTGCCCAATTCTGTGAAAGGGTTTCAGCAGTTTCAGAAGCAGTCTTAGCTGTTTCAGAAGCAGTCTTGGCAGTTACTGAAGCATCTCTAGCTGTTTCAGAAGCAGTCTTGGCAGTTTCAGAGGCAGTCTTTGCAGTTACCGAATCATTTTTAGCAGTTACTGACGTATCTCTAGCACTTTCTGATGCTGATTGAGCAGTTTCTGAAGCAGTCTTAGCAGTCTCTGAAGCAGTTTTTGCAGTTACTGAAGCATCTCTAGCTGTTTCTGCTGCGTTTTTAGCATTTGTTGCTGCAGTTGCTGAGTTTCCTGCATTGGTTTCAGATGTTGAAGCAGCAGTTGCACTATTTGCAGCATTCGTTGCATTAGTTGCCCCAGTGGATATTTGACTATCTACATAAGCCTTTGTAGAAGCATCCTGTGCAGACGTAGGGTCAGCTACATTGGTTATTCTTACACTTCCTGCATCGTAGACGTTAGTCAGGGTCTTTGCCAAAGCATCGTTAGCTTTGTCGATAGCTTCTTGAGCCATGTTGAAAGACTGAATACTGTCCGTATCTAAGTCTGACTCTTTAAAGACAGAACCTGCTTGGTAGTCCACAAGCCTTGTAGTCTGACTTGTACTTCTGGTGAACTGAATAGCTACCCCATTAGCAGGAGCAGTACCAAACTGTATCTGACTGCTAGTTGGGAATGTGTAGTGAGTTGTAATTGTTTTTGTAACACCATCTAATGTCACAACTACGTCATCAGTGGAACGATAAGTAAACCCTATGGTGTATGTTGTGGTACTATTATTCCCTGTATATTTAGTTAAAGCATATGCCATATTTATTGTTCCTTGTTAATTACTAAATGGTATGTTGAATACTTCATTAAGCCCTGCCTTAGACTCACCTTTTCTTTGTTTAGATTGGATAATAGCACTCATTGCTCTCTCTTCTTCAATTAAACGGATAAAAGCTGATTTTCTGTATATATTAATAATACTTCTTACCTTTAATCCTGCTGTAGAACTTTGTGACTCAGTACCCATAGGTAGTGTTCGTAGTGGATGAAGGACATCAACTATATCCGACTCATGCACATAGCGTTGCCACCTGTCGTACCATGTTTCTTTACCATCTGATGTCATTTGTAATCTTAAATCAAATGGGTAGTTAGCCTGTTTGTAAGGAGCAGTAAAGTTTTCGTTATGAGCCTGTGACATTCGATACAAAAACTCTTCTACTTCTAATTCCTTTTTAGGCACACCTCTTTGCCTTTCAACTTCCGTAACTCTGTCAAAGTAGTAAAGGGCTGCTCTAGGATTAGACAAAGTTCTTGCTCTACCTAATGCTGTGTATTGTCTAGGTACAAGTGGGTCATCAGGATTAACTCTGTATCTAATAAACTGCTCTAAAGTAACAGGGTCTGATAAGATAGGATTTTGTTGTATCTGAAACTTATAATAAGTATTAGGAATAAGAGTTTGTATTTTTTGTCCTACAAACTTAACCATTTGGTCTGAAGACTCAGGGTCTTGCATATCTTCAAATAATTTAATCATAGCATCTACACCTGATGCCAAATTAGCATCTTGTATAGATGTTGCTATTGAGCCTACAGATATAGCTATGTATGCTTGAACCTTTTGTATTTCAGTTTCATTAACTCGTTCACCTTGTTCTGCTCTGTAAGCTAAAACTTCTGCTCTTTCTAAAGCGTTTACAATAATTTTTACTGGAGTAGAAAAAGGGTCAAAGTTTCTAAAGTTCCAAGAACTACCATCTCTAAATCTTACATTGTAAGGTTCAAGCTTTCCTGCATTCTCGCCTTGCCTTACCTGTTTGTAATTATCTCCTTTAGAACCTGTAATATTACCAGTGGAATATAGAGAGAATATTGAACCTGCAATAGCATAAGACATTAATGCTTCTCCCTGTGCTCTGGCTTGTCTCATTGAACCATTACTACCAGATAAGTCTTTCATAAAGTTAGGAGAGATAAGGTTTAACCCTGGAGTTAGCCTTATACCTTCCTCAAAAACTCTTACTGGAGTTCTAAAGAACAACTGACCTGCTAAACGCATATAAGGATTTTCTCTTATAAAACTTTCATATCCTTTTGCCATGCTAGAAGCTGTGCCTTTACCTGAGAAGTCTCTCTTAAAGAGAACGTCCTGAACATAATCTCTACCACCCTTATCAGTAGCTGATTGAAGTAAGTCAGACTTTTTCTCCATCTCTTTGGTTATGTAGTTATCTAACTTCTTTCCAGATAAACCTCTTGAAATACCGTCTTGCATAATAACATCAACAGCATTTTCTTTTGGTTCATAAGCATCCTTAACTGCCTCTTCTACACGTTCTTTAATATATTCATCTTCAGTTATTTTTTTACCCTGTACTCCTTTACCTCTTTTCTTCCCATCTTCACCTAGTTTTTTAGAACGTAAAGTTTTACCTTGAGCTTTTAATTCTGCTACCTGTTCAAAAGCATTGGCAGTAGCCCTACCAACTGCATACCCTCTATAATGGATTTGCTCAAAGAACGCATCAGTAGCTAACAAAGCTCTAGGAAATACTCTTATAACTCCTCCTAAGTATCTTTTAGGAATAAAGTTTTGGTCTTCAAAGAAACGTGCAGTATCACCTGTAAGCAAAGACCTTTCATATCTCCAAGCTGCCAAACCTGAACGTATTGCAGTAGGAGCTATAGAAGCCATAGCTGAGTATTCTGATGCCATTATTTTTAATGAAGCCCTATTCAACCCATTTTGCATTAAGTTGTTTAAGAAGGGCTTGTAAATCATCTTAGCTAGAGAAGGGACAGTGTTAATAATTATTGTGGCAGGAGAGAATACAAAACTAATTATAACTTCATTAAGCAGTCTTATAGGAGCATTAACAGTATTCCATATATCTGCTATGTAACCTTTTTCTTTTCTTAACTGTTGGTTCATAAAAGCTTTTTCAGTCTTCATTAACTCTTGTTTAGCTTTTACATAGGTAGATATATCTCCTCTTTGGTAGGCTGCTTCTGCCTTAACATTGAGTTCCCTTATCTCTGTTTTTTTATTAAACTCTGCTAATTTACCTTTTACTATATTTTGATATTCTTTTTCTGCTGCCTCTTTAGTTAATCCTTTTTCTTTCATAAGAATTTCAGGAAGAACACCTCTTAAATCACCTGTGTTTAAACCTTCTTGCATTGCTCTTAATCTTCTACCTACAGAAGTAGAGGAAGCTAAGTAAACATCTTCTATTGGTTTAGTAAGGTCTTGTAATTCTTCTATTTGTTTTTGAATTTTTTTAGATTGTTTAGTTATTGGCTTTTTTTCATTACCTTTTAATTTTGAAGCTTTAGTATCTAATGCCCCTCTAACATCAAGTAAATTAGATATTTTAGCTTTTAGTGCAGTAAGTGTTTGTGAGGTAACAGTTTCTAATGCTTGTGCCTGTCCGTCAGTAAATTCAGTTTTTCTTAAATAAGCTTCTATCTTATCAGGATTTTTTGACCCTGCTTCAGCCACTAATTTTTTAATAGGGGCAGTAGCTTCAATTAATTCATCTAGGCTTTGAACCCCTTCTCTGACCCCTACAACTTTCCCATCTGGTGCTAGGTTTTTGACTGCCCTAACAACATTTTGCATAGCAGAAAGACTTTTTCCTGCAGGAGTGGAGGCTGTTTTAGTTATACTTTCAATGTCATCTATGTTTTTTATTAATTTTTCTACATCACTTTCATTAACTGTGTCTTTAGTCTTCTTAGCTATTTTAGGAGTTATTGACTTAGCTATGGCTGTTACTGCTCCCCCAAATCCAAATCCTAAGACTGAGCCAGTACCTGCCTTTTTAGCAGTCCTCCATAAGTCTATCTCTTCTCCAGAGACTGCAGTTTCTACTACCTGACGGTTAATATCATCTGCCCCTACATAGATACCAGTTTCAACACCTGCTATTATTCCACCTTTAATAGACTGATTAAGGAGACTTTTAACTCCTTGCTTAGAAGCCTGTTTAGCACCTTGTCCTACAAGTGTTCCTATTCCAAAAGTAGATAAACCTACATAGGTAGTGGGGTCTAAAATAACACCCTTGAAGAAACGTGCAGTACCTGCCCAAGATAGTCCTAATTCATCATAGGACTCCATCATGTAGAGAAAAGCTTCTTTTTGTTCCCCTCTAGCTCCTGAAATTCTTGAAGCATCTAAGGTCATTTTAGGGAGGTTGTAGTTAAACCACCCCATCATTTCTATTCCATAACGAGCATAGTCCTCATCAGATTCTAAAGGCTTTTCTTCCAGTGCATTTTTACCATTGTTCATTTTGTAAAGAATTTTAGAAGCTTTAACAAAATTAATATCTTCTATTAAATCTCTATCCTGAAGGGAGTCACCTGTTGGTTGAAAGGTTGCCCCAAACCTAGAAGTGTCTTCTAATTGTTGAGGTTCTCTTGTTGTGCTAACAAGGCTTAAATTTCTTTTAATTTGGAAACCACCACCAGAAGAAGAATTATTATCAATAACCCCTAAGTTTCTTTTAATTTTAAACTCAGCCATTAGTTATCACCTTTTTCAGCTTTCCGTCTAAGAACATCCAAGTTGTTCTCTATGAACTGCCTAACCATATGTCTTGTTGCTTTCTCAGTTTTATTGTCCTTCCCTTCAAACAAACCTAAATAGTCGAAATCTTCATTACCAGTTAAATTCATTCCTTCAAGTACAAGAGGAGCAACTATCTCTTCAATTTTTTGGTAAGTTTCTTCTCTAAGCTTACCTTTTTCATCAAGACCAACTCCCTTTTTAAGTAGCCATCTATTTTGAGGAGATAACAATATTTCATGTATCGACTTTCTAATAGAATTATATTGGTCATCTGATAAAATGCCGTCAGTATCCTTAAAAATACTAGGCAACCCATCATTAGACTCATCTATTATTTTACGATAATATCCTAGTTGCTCTTCATTCGCTTCTCCACCTTCTTCTCCACCTTCCAAAGCCTTTAGTCTGGCTGCTTCTTCTTCAGCTTTGCGTTTCTCTTCTGCTAACCTAGCTTCTTCTGCTAACCTAGCTTCTTCTGCTAACCTAGCTTCTTCAGAAAGAGCAAGAGCAATTTCTTCTTCAGTAGCTTCTAAGTAGTTTTGAGACTGTGTATAATCCCCACCTAAATACTTATAAAATTTACCATCTTCACCTTCAACAATGTTACCTACACTTGGTTGTTCTGGATTTTCTAATTGTAATGAACTTACACTTGCAGCATTAATAACCTCACTAATATAGTTATATCTTTCTGTAGCTACTTGTAGTGCTCCGTTTTCTAACTGTTCTCTATCCCTTGCAAAACTTAACATATCGTTGTCAGGATTTTGAAAGTAAGCTTTAAACTTTTTGGCTAAAGTTTCCTGATAAATTCTTTCAACATCCCCTACTGCATTACCTATTAATGTTGACTTTTCTCCAAAAGTTTTTCCGAGTTGCCTCGCTGCATTTATATCTCCTTTAAGTCTTTCTGTTAAATTGCCTATTGTCTGCATTGACTCAGAACTTCTGGAAAGCTTAAAAGCAGTCATATAATTATCTACAGACTTAGATAAGGATGCCATATCAGAGGGGTTTAAATCATTTCTATCTTCTATCCAATCTCTAAGTTGTTCTCCAGTAGGAGACTCTTCAAACCCAAAGAAAGACCAATCTCCCCCCATCATTGCTATAGTTAATTTATCATCATAATTATCAAAATTTACATTACTTTCAGAAGTGGGTATAAAGTCTGCGTTTAATTTATTTCCATAAAAATCTTTTGCTTCATTTGTGGTTAAATCAGTAACTTTAATATCACCAATTTTTCCTTCAGACCATGCCTTTAAAATAGATGTCTTTTCACTTCTAATTGTGTTTTTTCTTTCAAACTCTTCCATTTTTATAGCACGGTTAAAATCTGCATCCATCAATCTTAATACTGTGTTTCGTGCATCAGCAATTCTTACTTTCTCTTTTCCTCCTAGTAAAACTCCCTGAACAGCATTAAGTGCTCCCATATCCCTGTTATCAATCGCATGAGCAATCACTGCACTGGTAATTACTTCTCTTCTTTTAAAGTTGTCTAAAGAGGAAGTTTCTTTAAATACGGTATCTAGCTCTAATAAAGTTTTAGGAACATCTAAAGCAGTTGTTGTAGTACCTTCAGGAGAAGTTTGGGTAATCATATTAGCTGTAAAAACATCTCCTACTTTATCATAGAGACTTTCTATCTGAACATTAGTGTGATAACTTGCAGCCTTTTGTGCCCAAATACTTTCATTCTGGTTTAAGATACCATTCATTCCTGCAACAGCACCTGCTCCAAAGAAACTCCTGTCTCCTACCTCTGTAGCAAGTTTATCTCTAATTGAGTCTAAAGCAGCCTGTCTGGATGCAGTATCATTAATTAAAGCAGGATTTTTATTTATTATATCTACTTGTTGCTGTGTCCAATCTTTAGCCCATCGTCTTCCTACTGCCTCAGTAATACTTGCTAAAACTATGGGGGATTTATCAGGGTATATTTCACCTATCTGAGCTTTACTATATAAACCTAGTTCTCTGTCTTTTAAAAATTCTGCTGCAAAGAAGTCAGACCTTGCTATATCAAGTTTATCTTTTTCTGCCTGTTGTGTAGCTTGTATTCTATTTACACTTCCACTTAAACTACCTAAAGCATTTCTTAAATTATCTGCCTGTCTTATAGAACTTGTATCTATGTTTGGAGCACCAGAATTTGCCTGAATAGTATTGAAAGCTTCCTGACTTGTTTTTGTATATTGTCGTAGCTTATCGGCTTGTTGTCTTGAGGGTTTTCTAGCCATACTAATTCTCCTTTGATGGAAACAAAGCTTTTAAATTATCAGGAGTTGCAAAGCTTGAAGCAGCAGATACAAAAGGTGTTAAATAATCAGGAGTAGGCACAGCAGGTATTCCATTAATTGCTGAAATCATTTGGTGTATCTGTTGGGTATGTGTGTTTTTAATTCCTTCTATAACATTACCGTAAGTCACTTTATTACGAACATCTATCTTGCCTTTTTGTCTTTTTATATCGTTTAATACTCCCTGAACTGAGTTACCTCCAACACCTGACTCTCCTGCTTCTACCCTTCGTGCAGACTCAGCTTCCATAGCTTCTACCTGAGTGTCCATACGAGACTGAACGTAGCTTCTTTCTTGTTCTTCAGCTTTTCTTAAAAGAATTTTAGTGTTAATTTTAAAACTTTCTTTAGCACTATCTGTCAGATTTTCTCGTCTTAACTTTGCCATTTTAGCTTCGTTCTCAGTAGCAGATAGCCCTAGCCCTAACTGAGCACCACTAAGGGCTGCAGAAATAATTACAGGTAACATATTTAAATCCTTTTCCTAAAAGAAAACGCTTCATCTCCATAGCCTAAATGTTTAAATAAACTTGAAGTACGTTTTGTATTTATGCCAGTAGAGACACCTATTATTATTTCTTTAACATCAATATCTCTTGCCCATTGCTCATAAGCTTTTATTAATCTTATTCCTGCAATAGAACCTCTTTCTTCTGGTATTACATAACAAGCTAAGTCAGATGACATTTTATCTGTACCAATCCATTGTTCACTGCTTACACCAAGAAAGAACCCAACTATTATTTTGTTATGTTCACAAACTAATGTGCAATATTGGAGAGGATTTGAAATCATAAGTTTAAGAAATTTATTTAACTTTTCTTCATTGTAATTAAAATGTTTATAATAAGACTCTTGGTGCATTGCGTGTCCTAATTCTATACACTTATCAATGTCACCTTCTGTCATAGAACGTATCATTTATATTTATATCCTTCTTGACCTTATGTGGTAGAACCCTTCCCACTCAGCATTCTGGAATGCACATGGTAAGTAGCTATCTGAGGTTACAGATATATTCACACGGTCATTTTTTGATTGGACAGGGAAACGAAAAGTCCCATCAGAAAGAATTACATCTTCAATAGTAGAACTAGCTTGGTTAAGAACCACTCCTGTAAACTCGTATTCGTTGGTGGTTCTGGCTTCTGGAGTAACTTGTATTCTGAAGAACCCTGTGTCCTCATAATTTACTCTCATAGTTCTTAGTTGAAGTCTCCCTGACTGAACAGACTGTGTTCCATTCTTTTCCCTAACGTGTTGAGTAGAAAACTGATAAGACATGGTGTAAGGTACACCTACAATTACTGAGGCAGAGCTATAGTCACCTGTGGCTGCAATCGTAGAAGTAGTAGGTCTGGTAGTTGTAATGTCCACACCTTTACGGTTAGACCAACTTCCTGACTTAGCTACAACCATTGTCCCATCATAGACGTAAGGAAGTGTCCAAGTTGTTATGTTTGTTCCTGCATTGTATGAGCCTGTTAGAATGTTCTTTCTATCGGCTCTGACGTTAAAAGTAAGTCCTGTGTCATTAGGATATTGTAGCTTTACTTTTTCTACAAACACCCCATCAGACCTACTTATAACTAAATACAATTCATTTTCTAAAATATTTATATCTAGTATAGATGTCCCTGTAGCAAACTCCCATGTTGACCAACTTGATTGAAGTTTCTGAGAACCATCAGTAAACCATTTATAGATATAAAGTTTTCCCCTATCTTCAGAAGATAAGCATACAAGAATATCCTCATTACTAGAGGTAGCTAACTTAGTTATATTTTTAGGTATATACTTAGGAACGTGTGCAGTCACTTCTAAGGCATCCGTAATAACTGTATCTGACTGAACATAGTATTCTCTAACACTAGAAAAATCTCCTTTCCTAGAAACAAAGAATAGGTAGTTTCCTGCCCCTACTGGAGCAACACTTGTATCATTCTCAAATTCTGTACTAGGGATAATAGATATAGTCTTAGGTGTTAGTGAGCCTAAGTTCTCAATAGTAAATTGTGTATTATCTGCAAAAAGTGTTAGTGACTCATTAAAAGGTATAGCGTGTTTTAGTAAAGATACTTTAGTGTGGGCAACAGATACATCTATAGGAGCTTCATCTAAAAGAGTTGTAACTGTCTTTGGGAAGAACCTTAAAAAGTCTCCTGCAGCACTCATCACAACATTTTCTTCTGTAATAAATCCTAAACGGTTCTTATAGAAGAACATATTAGATAACTTTTTACCTACATAAGATGGAAAAGGAGCAGAGATAGAGTCTCCTGCAGTTCTATTTCCCCATGTATTTTGTTGTAGTGTAAAATTAAATGTTCCTGAACTACTAGGCACAATGGAAAAAGGCATAGTAGTGTAGTCTAGTTTGTATGTTTCTGCAGGTTTTACTGTTTCCTCATAGGTATTAGCACTTAATGCTTTAACATAATATGTATCAAAACTATTTGTTTCAGAGCCTATAACTTGATATAGATAACCTGTTGTAGCATTAGTAGGAAGGTCTGCAAATTCTTGATAATTAGTACCTTGTAGTGAACCACTTACTACAGCACTATTTGCAGCAACTGTTTTAGTTTTATTAAGTACAAATGTAAAATCAGCAACAGTTAAAAATTGCAGGTCATTTGCAGGGTCATTACAGTATAGGTATTGAAGGTTAGTTGCAGAAGCGTTGACAGTAACTGCACTACCACTTAAATCAAAAGCACTAATTGAAGCAGAAGAAGACGTAGCCTGAACAATTAAAATATGTTGAAACCCTGTTCCTCTGTCTACAACGTGAATTGCAGCGTTACTTACTGCACTATTAATAATCTTTGCTATGTGCTCTGTAGGAGGTCTTTTAATTAGTCCATCAATAACACTAGATAAAGCATTTACTTGGCTTTCTCCCTGTGTCACCTGCCTAATACTTGAAGGTTGTTGACTTACCCCATTTAATAGGTTTGGAATACTTGTACTTACGAGTGCCATATTAATGCCTCACTGCTCTACGAGGTGCTCCCCTACTTATAATCTTAAAAGCATCATAGTTGTCTGTTAGTATGTTGTTGTCTTCGTTTAATTTTTCTGCTCTTTCAAAGGCAACTAATGCTTCTCTTTCATCTACTTCTGTAAATGTTGCTAATCCATCAGAACCCATAAATCTACCTTGAAATCTTCTTGCACCTTTTACTGTGATGTAACGTCTAGCGTGTTGGGGTAAATCATTAAAATCTAATAGAAGAACCATGTCTACATAGTAAGTTCCTGAAAAGGATGTATAACTTCTTTTTTCCCTGTCATACAAACGGTTACCCCTATGTACTATGTCTACGTCTTTACTGCTCCCTACTGTGTCAATCCTTGCACAATTATTAGGAACAATTATCTCCCCATCTACGTTAGGTGTAATGGGGTAATTAATCTCTGTGTTTGAGTGT
>CENK01011254.1_pt1 | contig 13643 bp, 14 predicted proteins | sample 530191 | NCBI WGS metagenome assembly CENK01 (sample SAMEA2619686, study PRJEB7988) | marine metagenome | biome: marine biome (ENVO:00000447); feature: deep chlorophyll maximum layer (ENVO:xxxxxxxx); material: "saline water (ENVO:00002010), including plankton (ENVO:xxxxxxxx)" | depth 60 m | reverse complement strand
AGAAACCCAACCCGAAATCAAAACGAGTTGGGTTTGTTTATTTTTCTTTAAAGTATCAGCCAACAGTGCTGTTGACAGTACCCTTCTTATCATTTGTGTTAACAAAGTAGTCGTACTTAAATGTCATCTCAATAGTGTGAAATTCGTTTGTTGAATAGTTATACTCACCATGAGTAATTTTCTTTGCATAGCAACCAAAGAGCCTAATGACATTTCGGGGTGCTCCTTTGCCGTCTAACTGAACAACTTGAATTTCTTGTTTAAATGAGGGGAGGGTCCCTGTTTCGCCTGGAACCTTTTGGTTCTGTAGCTCTCCAGACCTAGGATCGTAGGTCATTCCCATTACCTCATAAAGAAGTTTATCCACTTTTGCTCTTTGTAGGTTATCAAAAGTTACTACTAACTCATCCATGCTAGGTCTTCCAGGGTAGTATACTTTATCGTTAACTCTGTTAACTTCAATATCTTCTACTTGAAAACCAATCCCATTGACCTGTTTAGCAGCTAGAGTAAGAGGCTTTTGAACACCATTGAGAGGATCGCTTTGTCCAAAAAGGAACGAAATCTCCCATTGATATGCTCTTACGGAGTCTAACTCTGTTGAAATTACAGGGGTGGTTGGTTGCTCTCCCGAAATTGTTCTAGCAACTTGGGAATCATTATTTAAAAAGTAAGGTTCTGCCATTTTTTGTCTTTTCCTTTATTAGCTACTTATGTTTGTAGCTTGATTAGTTACATTAAGTTCAAATACTAGAACTTCTGCTGCTTTTGTAGGTTTAATTAGAATCTTGCACCAAAGCTCGTTTCTATCAACCCTAACAGGAGTATTTACTGTCTCATCACAGATTACCTTAAATTCAGTAATACCTCTTCGTCGTTTAATATCTTCAAACAAAGGAATAAGAAGAGTCTGTATTCTTTCCTGTGTAATTTTATCGTTTGGTTCGAAAATAAATCGTTGGGTTGAAGCAGTGATAACTCGCTTAATATAAACCATTAATCTACGAACATTAATTCGATCTAGGGCAGTAGGGGTTCTCTGTGTGGTTCTTTGACCAAAGATTGTAATACCTTGTTGGGCGAAATTAACAATAGGGTTAACAACATTCCCTCCACTGTACAAACTATCTCTGTCTCCTTGATTGATGTCTACCTCAGTGTCTGTAGGCTTAGTTAATCGACCTCTAACAAACCCAGCAGGAGCAAACCATAAATCAGCTACAGTGTCGGTATACCCCATCTGTCTAACAGCAAAAATAGCTGGGTCCATCCAGATATCTTTACCTAAGTAAGGTTGGAAAACCTTAACAGCAGGGTAGTATAAACATGCGTAAGAGCTATTTAGTGAAGCGGCTCGATAAGGAGTCTGCCCATTAGCAAAATCAATCGCATCAGCAGGCTGACCTATACCAATAGGTGTCCCCAAAACAGCCAAGAAATTGCCTGTAGTTTCCGCTAAGGTAACTAGATTATTTTGAACTGTTTCAGAAGAAATTCCAGGAACAACAGCAAGAGTAATGGGCACTAACTCTTCGTTAAGAGCTTGCATACCAGTTCTGGATGGGGAAGTAACACCAATTAAGGCTGCTGCTTCAGCGTCTGTATCTCCTGCACCATCTCCATTTGTTCCCCCTACTAAGTTTGTTGTACTTCCAATAAACTTAACAAATCCAGGGGCCATGTCAATGTTTGTTGCAGGGGTTGTTCCAGATACGGAGGTAATAGCACCTCGCTGCCCTTTAATGTTGCCTGCTCCAAGAGAACTTACTGATGTTTGGAAGGTAGCCAGCTTTACATCGGTAAACGTAGCATTGTCAGACCATAGATTACCCTTAATGACATCTGATTTAAGGTCTGTAGCTCCTGTATTAATAACATCTTCAATGTATGCTCCTGATGCAACCAAAGAAGCAATAAAGCTTTCTTCTGTTACTCCAGTATCGTTAACGTTTACACTAAAGTTTTGGAAGCCTTGGGGAGTTACAGTAACGGAATTACCTACGATGCTACCATCAGCTAACGTAGAAGTATTATATCCATCTCCAGGGTAAAGAGATTCCACAAGATATCCCACACCATCAGTACTAGAACCACTATAAAAACTAGATCCCCTTGTCGTGACAGTAGAGATAGCACTCAAGCAATGCTCTAGGTCATTACCGTCTGCAGCAGCAGTTCTATTGGCAGGAAGACCTGAAACCATTCCACTAACATCAAGAGGGACTAAAGCACTGCCTGCTAATGAATTAAAGTTTGCATCGGCGCAACTCGAAACACTTAAAGTGGCCCCTGATCCTGCGAAATTGCCAACAAGATAAGCCCCTGCACTCGCCGTCTGATCAGCAGTCATACTACCTGAGACCATGTAAACGCCTATTTTATCAGCGTCTAAGCTGCCACCGACAACTGACTGTAGTGCTTGAACTTGATTGGTCGCTGCAGTTGTTCCATCAACCATAGTTGTAGCAGGAACTGTATAGGTTCTAGGAACAACAAACTGTTCTGCTCCGTTATTGTCTGTAACTTGAACTCTTAAGAATAAGGGTTGGCCTGCACCATAACCACTTGGGGCGATGGCTACAGCAGGGCAGCCTCCGATACCAACTAAGCCACTGGCTTCATTAGCTGTCCCAGCGTCTGCAGCACGAACGAAAAACGTTTGGTTTGCTGTTTCCAGGATCTCCAAAGCTCCCTCAATTCCTTGACCAGCAATCTCATCTCTTGGGCGACCAAAAGTTTTTACTAAGTTTTGCTGACTTGTAATAAGCGTTGCTATGTTTGTGGGTCCTTTAGTTGCAAAACCGACAATACCAACAACAGTAGGATTAACCGCAGGGGTGTAATCACTAAGATCTTTCTCTAAAACATAGACTCCAGGGCTAACGAAATTTACCATTTTTTATATCTCCTAAGCATTTCTAACCGATAACATTCTTCGGGTAGAAAGTGTTTTTATTTGACCACTAATAAAGTGGGTAGGAACGACCATGGTTTCTCTAGGTGAAAGCCATACTCTCTTTGCTCCTTTTTGTGTGGTCAGATATAGTTCCAACCTTTGCAAACAATCATTTGTTATACTTTTCATAATTTCCTCTACTTATATTTAGTAAATACAACTAAGAATTATGATAAAAAAATACAGGACTATATGGTTATGTCCAGATTTAGCTCTTCTATTTCTCCAGTAGAGGTAATCAGATACTTAGGATTTCTAATATAGGTCTCAACGGATACAACAAATGATTTTTTTATAATTCTATCTTCTCTATCCCCCAAGGATAGGCTATAGTTATTTGTTTCTGAAGATAGAAACGCCTTACTGTCTTTACTGAATTTTGTTTGCAATTGAATGGATGGGTTAAACCGAAGTCTAATCTGCTGGGCCAGTTGATCCATGTCTTCCATATATTTACACCAAACATTAACATTATACTGGATAGTCACAGGCCTGTCGCAAAGACTAATAACTCTCTGGGCTCTCTGCTTGTCTTGATTCCAAACAGTTGTATGCATCACAACGGGAGAGAACCTTCTCCTTTCCTCGCTTTCAACAATTGAGTTCTGAGATACAGTTATCAAAGGAAGGATCATATTATCATCCTCGTTTAGTTTGGCTATAGTTCGCTCAGGATTTCCATACCTACACTTAACAAGTAAGGTTTCCATCTCATGGTTTAAATAAGGCAGTTTATCAAATTGATTAATTAAAAAACGAACAATTTCTTTGTATCCATTCAAAGGAACAATACTCTTCTTATCCATTTTGTTAAGCAGGTTAAGAAGATACTCTTGCCCTGTAGTATCTGATCCTACAATGCTTTCTCCCTCTGTAACGTTTATAATTTTAGAATTATAGTTCGTCAAGGTCTCTATACCCTCCTACATCATTACTTTTCTTTGTATAAACCTCATCCACCACAGAGCTTTCGTCTCTAAGGAGTTTAGCAACGCAAATAATATGATAAACACCATACAATTGGAAGCTATCTTCCTGAACTTCAAATATCTCATATTTTTGGTTTTGGAATTTGGGCTTAATTACATCCCCCGCTATAGGGTTACGATGCAGCTTTTCCGTTATGTATGATTTATTAAAGACGAAAATTTGGTCATTCGTTAACTCAAGACCGAACTCTGTAAGGTTCTGCTCTACTGGCTTTGGTTCGTAATGCCCGTAAACATTTAATGGTTCTGAGGCTATTGGTTTAGTTCTAGACTCAAGATAAACCTCGTCGTAATCCTCACTTCTAAAAAATTTATAATATAAAAGCTCGGAACCAGAAATTCGTATTAACTCATCATCCACAAGATTAAATAGATTAATATCAGCATTCTCTTGATCAAAGAAGGATAGAGCACTTTTGCCCTCTAACTCAGGGAGAGGAGGCATATTCGTAGAGACACGAAAACTTTCTTTCTTATTAGCCATTAATATGTAGTGAAGGCAGGAGGCTCCTCAATCTCCATTAATAATTCCTGGATTAACGCTTCTTTTTCACTCTTGCTTTCCTCTGCTAGAGCGGGTCCATTCAATACTGCTCCTCCAGCGGGGGAAGGAACTGAAGCAAATTTTCCTCTTATTTGTGACAGTACTCCTTTTGCTGCTGCTAAGGCATATCTCTGTGCCCAGTTTAAGTAAGCAGGTTGTATTGTATTAGAATCAATTGATCTATATTCCAAGATAACTCTTTCGGGAGTCATGGCAGGGGAGGGATATATTTGTAAATACTTACCTCCAATTATATTAAAACCCCCATCTTGGCTTAATATCTTTCGATATTGTTCTAGGGTTTGCTGCATCTGATAGAACTCACCCACCTGCATATCCCCAAAAAGGAAGTTATCCTGGAAATACTTTAAAAAGAAATCAAACTCTAATGTCCCAGCCTGAGCAGCAATGGTTAACAATGTCTTTCTATAGCAAACATACTCTAAATTATGAAGCATATAGAGAGGAATCTCATAAATATTTTGCCCTGCGGATGCGTCAAAGGAAGCGTACTGCAATGTCCATAAAGGAGCGTGGTAGTTTAACTTATTAACCGCTTCTTGAACACAGTGTTTAATTTGAAAGTCTGTTAATTCTACCCTAACAATAGGGAATCCTAGCATTCCCAGGATGTAGTCTTTTATGTAAGTTTCAAACTCTGTAAACTCAGTAGCAGTCTGTAAGGTAAGCCTGTTTAATTTTGGAGTGTTAATCTCACCTGCAGGAGTATACTCGGTAAGCTCATCTCCACCCCAGACCCCAAAACTACTACCATAACCGTTTAATTGTGGCTTAGGTATATCTGGGTGATCATTTTCAAAGTTTGTCATTATTTTCTTTCGGCCTCCCTCGTTTTTTTTCTTTTTTCTTACTATCGAGTAAAACAAGATAGTCATTACTTATAAGTTCGTTTAACTCTATTATCTGTTTTGGACGAATTTCAATAATTCTATCCCCTATAGTAGTTAGCATACGAAACTTACATTTACTTTGATATTTGTACATTTATATATAGCGAATAAAGAAAGAAGGGTGGGGGATAAAAATCCCCCACCCCTTTTTAATTATTAGGATTATCCTAATTATCCTTTCATCTCTTAGATGTAGCTGTTGTTCTTCAACTGAACGAATGGTGTGAAGAGGTAGTTTGCAGTAGGTCCAACGAGTCTAATGATCCGATAGAATCTAGATGCTGGTGCAACCTCAGCCTTTCCATAACGAGTGATGATACCCTTTCTGGGCTGGAACGTCTCAGGATCCGTAATGGTAGGTGTTTGCTGCAATGGAATATAAGGGCAGTAAACATAACCACCGTCCATAGCATTGGCACCTTTGTAACCAATAAGAATCTCGTCTTCAGGATACATAGGATCAACATAGAGATCGAATTGACCACCTAGTTTACCTTTGTATTCAACTCTAGCACCCGTCATGTTTGAGGGGCCATCGGCTCTTTCAATACCACCTTCCATCTTTGCAGCAGCGTGAAGCATTGCAGCAACTGTAGGAGAGGTGACCATGAAGTTACCAGGACCACGCATAGTGGTCTTGTAGATGTCTGTAGCGGCTCTTTGGCATAAAGCCATAAGGTTTGCATAGACATGACCAACATGTTGAGGTGCGAAATCAAGAGCAGAGCTAGAGAAGTCTAAAAGGAAGACATTATCATAGGTAGGATCACCATTAGCGTTACCCGTTCCTGCGATTGTTCCTTCGTTACCACCTGCGATTTGGTTAATGTTTGCTCCACCATCATACTGGAAGGAGCTTGCACCTGTAAAGTCAGGCTTGAAATCAAAGCTAGGTCCGTTTGCTCCGTGCATAGACTGGTCTAGAGTATCTCTTTGCCAGATAGAATCTGCAAGAGAACCTCCAGCTTTACCTACACCGTAAGCAAGCATTCTAAGATCTTCGATGATCTCACGGTCGATCTCAAGACGAAGCTCTTTACCAAGAAGGTCAGTAAGCTCTTGCTCAAGGTCAAGGTTGTGATAAGCCTTTAGGTCTTGAGAAGCCTCAAGAGTCCAAAGGGCTCTCATCTTACGAGTCCTTGCTGCAACGGGCTGCTGCTCGATCTGGAATAGCATCTCAGGGATACCAGAACCAGCCAAACGCTCACCTGCTGAAACACTAAAGCCCATCAAAGACGCTGGGCCAGCACCAAGCTGACCTGTCCTTGCGGGGTTGGGGAAGTTAGCGATTTCTCCTCCGACAGTTACCTCTGGACCACCAGAAGTAGCACTCATAACATTTGAAACATCAAGATTGAGGTCCGCAGGACGATCTAAATCAATGTTTCCGCCAGTCGCAATGGGGTCAGCGATAAGGCCTCTGTATGTAAGGTTATACTTACTGTAAATGGTTTGTGTGCCATCTCCACCAGCAGCGGTAGTAGAATCTCTTCTAGAATTTCCTAAGTAGAAAATCTGTGAAACAGGTCCCTGCATGGGCTGAACGCCAACGATATTGTTGGCAATTAGCTCAGGATAAACGCGACGAACAAGAGGAAATGCAAACTTCTGGAAAGTACCAAGGCGACCGACAGTATTCATACCGCCGATATCAGCAGTGACATCCTCACGAAGTTTATCGGAGATAATTGCTTTTGCCTGGTTTTCAAGAAGTTGGGCAGTCACCCGTCTTGTGTAGTCGCTTTCGATTCCTTCCAATACAGGAGCCCACTTGTTTACTGTTTCATTGGCAACACTGCCATTAATATCAACATTATCCATAGTTTATTAAGTCTCCGTTATTTTTTAAAGGGCATAAAAGCCATCATTTCTTCGTTGAGGAACTCATTACGGTTATGAGAATCAACTGTAGGTGCTATCTCTTCTTCTACTAATTGCTCAGAGATAACTACTGCCTTTTCATTACTTGCGAATGACAGTTGAGCAGACTCTTCAAGAGAAACAACTTCTTCTTGAAGATCGGTTTTTTGTCCCTCAAGAATATTAACTTTCTTAGAAAGTACTCTTAGGGTGTTTTCCATTTTTGAGCACTCGGTTAGTGCTGTATTTAATTCACGAACAAGAACATCATTCTCTTCTTGAATTTCATTATATTCTCTTTTGGTTTGGGCCACTGCAGTGTCACTATCTGACTCCACAAGCTCTAAAGCCATAAGAGCTTTTAGTGATTCGAAAATACGAGCGTTTTTATACGTCTCATTTTCATGCTCAAGTTCAGTTATAGCATGGTCCTTAACTTCGTCAATCTTCATGCGAAGAAATCCGTGAACTTTGTTTTCTAAATCCTTTACTTTGCCTTCTACTTCTTCTGAAATTACTTCACTGACGAGAGTAGCAATCTCAGCTACAGTATCCTCAGTAAGCCCTTCTGGAAGAAGTTTTGAAATGTCTTCAAATTTACTCATAATTTAAACTCCGTGTCTATTAATATGTACTAGTGAAAAAAAAGTAGACTACTTTTTTCTATTTTTTTCACTTTTTATTTTTATTTTTATTTTCCGAACGCCTTATCATATCTTTGATAGCATTCGCTTTGTCTCTTTCTGTTTCGTTCCTTTTTGAAATGTTCTCTACATCAATCATTGCCTGAGTAGGCTTAACATTCGTAGCACCCTCAATAAGACTTCTTAACTTATTATAGCGGCTTTTTCTTTCACTTTTATTTTCAGTGCATTGAGCAGGAGCCGTAACAGTGTCAAAATCAGCATAACTTCTAGTTTTAGTTAGTCTAGGCTTTCCAGTGTATGCACCGTAATAGTATTCCCAATTCTTAAAAGGCTCTTCTGCAGTGGGCTTCTCCATCTTTTTTGTAGCTTTTTTTTGCAACTCAGGAACAGTTTGGAGAGGTGCAGGTGATTGGTCACCGTCAAGTTTTTCCCTTAGCTTATCCTTTAATAATGTTGTAAATACTTTTTCTTTAGCTGCTTTATCTAAAGTGTCGGAAACAATTTCATCTACCAACTGAGATTGGGTAGACTCGGAAATGCCAGGAAAAGCCCCTCTTGTTGAAGGATCCGCAACTAAATCAAAAGTAACTAACTTAAAGTCCTCATTTACATGCTTAGATCCATCTGCTTGCTCGGATAAAGTACCCATTCCACGGGAAGAAATACCCACCTTTACACCACCTTCGACCAAAGCCTGAGCAACCTTACCCGCAGGAGTGTTCAACAACTCACATTCTCCTACTAGTTCATTATTTTTAAAGGATAGATTTGTAATAAGATGAGATACATTACTTAGTTTTACAGAATCGTGGGAGGGATGGTCTAACTCTCCCATAAGTCTTCTTTCTGTCATGGCCTCAGCAATTCTAGTAACCTCTCTTTCCAGTAGAGGCTTAGAGTATACTCTGCCATTATTGTTTTTCTCATCACAACGACCAAATACTCCCCGTAGTATGGGAACCATCTTACCACCCCGACTCTCATTAATTAATTCTGCTCTTTCTACAATAAATGTGTCTGTTAAAATCATTTTTTATTTACCTTATATTTGTCAAACTTTTTAGATCTTTGTTTGCCGTGTTTTTTCATAGTCCTCACGGAATGACCTTTAATGCTATCCCATTTTGCAGAAGGTGTGGCAGAACCAGGAGTAAAGCCTTTAGCGATTCTCCCAGAACTTTTTTTACCCCACCCCGCTTTACTTACAACATATAACCTAGCAGCACTTTTAGTGGAGAATATTTGACCAGGATACCCTCGCCTCAGCGCCACTTTTATACTAGGATAATTTTTAACTTTAGATTTTTTAGAACTCACCACACCGTCTTTTAAGGTATGATAAGACCCTCTTTTCTTTGGCCTAGATTTCGATTCATCAATATGAGCTACGAGATCCATTAGGTGTTTTCTTTTTCTTCCTTAAGTTTCTTTTAGGGGTAACTGCAGTGGTCGATACCATACCAGCAGTAGTTCCCATTGATTCGTTTAATAAACCCACTTCCTCCATAAGAGAAACATGACCTTTTAAATCTTCAATTTTCTTTTTGTACTCTTTCAAAAGATACTTTTTGTATCGGCTATCTTCAGAAATGGTTACGGCTGGCTTTTCAGGAGATTCCTGAACCTTCGTTTGCTCTTTAAGAACAGGAGCGGGAGCAAGGTCTTTCAACTCTACATCTACATTTGCTTTATCCCAATGCCCTTCTTGTAAAACTTTAAGAGTAAAATTATCAGGTATTTCTACTTCTGATACATCGGGAGCATCGGCAGACTGTGCGGCTGCAAACTGCACAGGCTTACCTGACTGGATTGTTTCAGTGAGCATCGACTCTGCGAAGCTCGCAATGTCTGTTTCGTTCATGCTCATGAGTTACTCTTCCTCGTCTGTTTCCTCTGCTTCCTCTTCTTCTTCAGACTCCGCAAGATGCTCATAAGCAACGTCGAAAACCTCAAGCATACTCATAGCATGTTCCATTAAATCATCTTCTTCAAGATTATCAAGCACAACTTGAAGATCATCTAAAGTAAATTTAGTGTCATTAGGGTTCTCAGGCTCTTCGTACTCATTTGCAACTCCATTTGCATACTCAGGAACGGTGTCAATGGCAACAGTCTCAGTGGCCTCTTCTTCTACAACTTCAGCTACTACGTCTTTTTTAACATCAATATTTGCCTTGCTCCACAATGAGCTTTCTAAGATGACATCAATAACTTCTTTTTCTACATTTTGGTTAAAATTCATAATTATTTCTCCGATAAATTATAACGAGGGAAACCCTCTAGAATATGTATTATGGATAACAAAAAAACATCACTTTTTTTATATTTTGCAAACTACAAAAATTACATACCGATGATTGTTTATGTGGGTATAAACCCACCACCTCGATCTTCGGGAACAGGGACTGCTGCTTCACCCGCAGGGGAGCCCTCTACTTTTTTACCAGATACAGAAGGTATAGTTGTTTGATCTAATAACGCAGGAGTTGTTCCATTAATATTTGATGCTTGTTTAATCTTAATAAAGTACTCCGTATTAATATCAGAATCTTCTGTAATTTGATTTTGAATTAGCCTAGAGGAAAACAAAAAGGTATCTGTTTGGTCCAATAAAAGACTAGCAAAATCTTTAGGCTGCAGCCTAGAGTATAGATCATATACGGCAATACTATCTCTGGAAGTTAAGTTGTATGCATTTTTAATCTCTGTTATCTTTTTAAGCGCAGTAGAAGTAGGCAAGATTTTTCTAGGCATCTCCTCTGCCCCAGTCCTATACTGATCAATCGCTTCCACCGCTTCTGTATCAAAAACATATTTTAAATCCTCAGCGTATATTACGTTATCTTTGATGTCGGTATCAAAATTCACACTATCAGATTTAGGTATTAGCTCTGTTTTTAAATACAGGGGCTTGTCTGTTTTATCTTGTAGCTCTGTTAGGAAGGGCGAGAAGCGTAAATACAATCTTCTTTTATTGAATGCTTCTAGAAACGAACGTTCGTGTGTTACAACTTTGTTTGTTTTGTCACTTGGTATTATCAGCATGTGCTGAGGTAACTGCCGAACTAAAAAATCGTTACTGGGAGTATTAACAAAGTTATCCAAAACAAAATCTTTATGTGTTAGAGTTGCTTTTTTTGATTTCTCTAGATGATTAAAAAACATATCATCATGTCTTAAGTATACTACTTGGTATGGAAAAGCTTTATGCTTTACGATAGAATCAATACCAGTAGTTGTATAAGTATAAGTAGCTTGTGTTTTTCTGGTAAATAATGTGTCTCCTGAATTAGTATCATTAGGCAAATCTTTAACGCTACTTTTATCTAAGTGTAAAAAGTAATACTCCTGCCTGTTTCCTGTTGTGTCAACATTATACTCGACTAAATCAGTGGTTACTGAGGTAGTATCTAATACGAAAACTAAATCCTCACCCACCAACTCTGCTGCCTGAGCAGAGTTCTCGGAGTTCAAAACTCTAGCCTTTTCTATGTCAGTAAATACAGTTAACCTGTTATCTCTATCCAAGCAAACCGCATTAAAATAGTCTCCATCTTGCATCTCTAAACTATGCACCACACCATCTGAGTCTGTAACCGTAATAAGCTCACTATTTGGTATGTAAATAGGTGTTTCTTCCCCAGCCGCAGTCTTGTATATAATTCTTTTGTTTAAATCCTCAGCAAGACTCTTCCAGTTGAGCAGCCTATTTTTCTTTTTTATGTTGTATTTGTTTGGATCTATTGATTGAGCTTTTTCAAGAATATAACTCATAGCGTTTGAAAAATTTAAACCAAAGTCTCTACTTTTTTCTAGTTCAGTTGTAGAAAAAACTTCACTAGACAGATCAATAATATCTCTCTCAGTAAAATAGCTTTGCTCATCACTTATAAGGGATCTTTGAATAGCATTACTAAATAAGGAATTTAGCGAACCTCCACTTATATTCTTATTAGAATTAAGAAATGCCTGAACAGAATCTTTTAAACTACTAAATATTTTATTGGATGTTACAGCATTATATGCATAATTGTTAAACTCACTGTCCCCCGTATTAATAGTTAATATATTACGAACACTCTCATCAACTTCACGAGAAAACACTCCCTCTGATTTTGAGGTACAAGGCACTAACAACTCGTCGGTAAGAGTCTTATCTTTGATATAAGTAAAAGAATCAGAAGTAATCCCATCTGTATAAAAAGTAAATACTCTTTTGTTAGCTTCCTGAATTGGATTCAATTTTTTAACAGAGGTAAAATAGTTGGATTTTTTTCTAAGATTTATAACAGTTTCGTTAATAGGAGTATTACTATTTTTATACAAAGAACTTTCTATCTCAAGTAAGGAGCTAGGTATTTTTATAGAGGTGTTAATTGCTGAATTATTTATATTAGATATCTCTCCTGCAGTGTTTGTTTCAGTGGAGAAGAGCAAATCGTCTTCAGAAGAACTTGCAAAATCTGCCAAGCTTAACTCAGTTGAAACATTTACGAGACTAGATTCCCCTACAAAAGGCGCAATAGGCTTTACCATAAAGCTAAAAACTAAAGTAGGTTGCGAAGATCTAAACATAGAAAGATCATTAGATGTAGACAAAGCGGTAATTGTACCAGTGTTCAAGTTAATTGCTAAGTTGTCATTACCTGAATATATTTTATTTAACTGCTCTGGTAGTTCAAAATTTAAAGTATCAGGTACTACCTCATAATCTCTTAGATCCCAAGAATCTGACACAAATGCTGTGGAGTTAGTTTCCCCTGGAGGAGTGTTGTATTGTATTTTTAAATTAGAACTGTAAGATACAATAGGAAGTTCAGGAAGCTTGTCCGAGTTTAATTTAATTGAAGCAGGGAGTGTGATATTTATCTCATAATTAATCCACTCCACCGTCTCTGAGGAAGGGAAATTAGCACGATACGATAATCTTAAAACCCCAGAGATCAGTAATCCATCTAAAAGAAGATTATTATTCTCATAAAACGATAAGGCAGCAGTAGTAGTTGGAACCGATACAATTAAATTTAAGGGCAACTCGACAGGATTAAGAAAACTCTGTTCTGTTAATCCCGTTACCCTGGCGGAGAAACCCTTAATGCCCTCTGCATTTGCTTTATCAATTAAAGGACCTGAAATTAAAAAAGTATCTTCTTCTGTTGTTGCTCCTTCACTGTCTGAAAAATATATAGATGTGGGTGTATTTGCAATAGGTATGGGATCTATATTAAGTATAAGTTGTTGCTCTGTTGTTGGAGCGTTTGGAACAACAAATATATTATTTGGTAGATTAACAGCAGGACGGTTAGGGTCAGGGGGAGAAACGCTTACTCCTAAAGGAAACTCAACCCTAGGACCAGCGTTTCCTTGTGGCTTAATAATGTCTGTAGAGACTGTAACGCTACCACCACCCCCACCAGAGCCACTATCAAACTCAAGAAAAGCTCCTGGATCCGCAAAACTACATTGGCTTAAATCAACCACAGGCTACTCCACATATCCTTACTGTGCAATATTACCTACGCTGCCGTCAAGATTAGCAACCCTTGTAATTGTAATAGCCCCAGTTATATCAGGGGTCTGACTACCACCACTGGTTCCTATATAAACGCCTAAAGTGGTAGTTGCAGTAGCTACATCCGCAGCGTTTTCCCCTAAAGTTAAAATAGTAGAAAAAGGAACAGATCCTTGAACATTTTTAGCATCACTTGATCCATTCCAAGCTTCATACTTAAGATC
>CENK01012687.1_pt1 | contig 13842 bp, 10 predicted proteins | sample 530191 | NCBI WGS metagenome assembly CENK01 (sample SAMEA2619686, study PRJEB7988) | marine metagenome | biome: marine biome (ENVO:00000447); feature: deep chlorophyll maximum layer (ENVO:xxxxxxxx); material: "saline water (ENVO:00002010), including plankton (ENVO:xxxxxxxx)" | depth 60 m | reverse complement strand
ACCCATACCATAAAACAAACCAAGATTAATTGTCTTTGCTTGTCCACGTGGTATCTGTGCAATGTCTGCCACCATCTGATGAAAGTCAGCCTCACCTTGGCGATAGCCTTCTACTATCTTACCAACCTCTAAATTATCCATGTACGCGTAGTGCACCACTAGTCTTGGTTCTTGTTGTGAGTAATCAAACGTGCCCCAACGTAAACCACGTTCAGGAACAAACAAACTACGGATTAGTTTTTTAATCTTAGGATTACGTGCAGGTATCTGTTGCAGGTTTGGATTGGAATAACTGAAACGACCAGTGACCGTCCCCCCATCATCACTGCGCATCTGATGTATTTCAGAGTGAATACGGCCTTTGTGTTGGTGTCGCATGATAGTTTCAATAAATGTACTATTGGCTTTGTTTAGTTCTCTTGCTTCGACAATCTTTTGTGCCAGTGGGTGTTCGTTGTTAGATAAAAAGTTTTTAGTAAAACTAGGTGCGCCAGTTTTAGGTGTGCGTGGATACTCTATCTTTAAATGATCAAAGGCTTTAGCAATAGAAGCTGCCGCCCATACCTCGACGTCGTGACTAGATATTTTCTTTATCTCTCGCATAATAGTTTTCTCTTGTGCGCTCAAAGTTTTACGTGCTTGTTCTGCGGCGTCAAGATCAACTCGAACACCATGAGCACGCATATCAATTAAACAAGGTTGTAGTCGACGTTCAAGATCATATATGCCTTCTAAGTTTTGTGCCGCAATCTCAGTTTGATTGTACAAAAACAAATCATAAGTCAAACGTGCGTCTGCTTCAGCGTACTCACCAACGTGCATAGCGGGTAGTTTGTACATTTCTTTTTTAGGATCAACGCCATGGTTCTTTGCTGCTTCGATCAATCTGTTTTCGTTCTTGGTTCGTCCTAGTTTATCTTTAGCTAAACTGTTCAAAGTAAACGAATATCTGTTTTCATCAATTAGTGCACTTGAAATCATAGTGTCGTGTATGATACCATTTACGGTTATGCCCATGTGTCTAAGCCAACCTAAATCATACGACGCATTGTGAAATATTTTTTCTGCTTTACTGCCAGCAACTTTCTTAAACCACTCCACCACAGTTTTTTTATTAAGATTACCGCCGCCGTGTGCAATTGGGTAATAGCCTTCCCAATCTGCCGTAGCGACAGCAATCCCTGTTACATAACCGTCGTTCCGCGCCCAACCTGAACCGTGCGTAATCAAGTTAACGTCGCATGTCTCTAAGTCAATCGCAATATATTTTTCTTTGCTAAGGTCAGGAAAATATTCTTTCGCTGTCCATTCTATAGGTTCGTTATACGTAAATAAATTAGTCTGATTCATGTAGCTCTATTAATTTCTGTATAAACCAAGTAGATTTTTTTAAGTCTTCTACTTGCTTGCCTTTATGTTCGTAACGCCATAAATATTTCATAGCACTACCTTGTAAATAATACTTAAATCCATCACCTAAGCAAGACTTAATAGCGTCAATGCATTCAATATCGCCGCGCTTGTAGTGTTCTGGATGGTTTACTGGATCTTTCATATAGATAACATAAAGTGCATATTGGTTTGTGGTAGTAATACATGCAACTCTTCCTTGGCTCTAGTGGCACCGACATAAAACACCCGTTGTTCGTCGTCCGCATTCTTACGATATTCGCTATAAGTCTTTATATTCATATCTGTTGCAAGCAATACTTTATCACATTCGCCGCCTTTTGCACCATGTATTGTGGATATTCTTATTCTTGGTGTCGCAAATATATCTTCTGAACCGTCATTCAATCTAATTAGATACGCTCTGTCTTGAATATTAATTTTATCTAAAGCCTGTAGCCAAGTACCTACACTGAACGGACCTAGTACTACTTTTAAAGTATCTAGATCGTATAGATGGTTGTCGTTAAGTTTATCAAACTCATCTTGAAAATAATCTTTAGTTTGTTTGTAAAAAAATATTTTCTTTAAAGTTTTTTTATCAACAGCACGTCCTTCACTTAGTTCTTTCCAACCAATGATAGCATCAAAGACACGCTTAGCGATTGGTTTGGTAAATTTTTTACGTTCAAGTTTTTCGTACCAAAGACCTTGCTCACGACAAGCGTCCTCTAGTTTTTTTAAAATAAAACGATCACGACCTAGTATCAACCAGTTGCCTTGTGAAAAATCTACACCTTCAATAACTTGATGATAGTGCACTTCGCCATCTTCTTTCCGGGCTTCCCATTCTTTCTCTATTCTGTTCTTAGTTAACTTAATTATGCTTTGCGCAAAATCTTGCACTGATTTTTTTAAACGATATGACTTAGGTAAAATTATTTCTTTGCCATTGTACTCTATAAAACGTTCAACATCAGCACCTAGCCAACGATATATGGCTTGATCATCATCACCTGCTAAATACAATTTGTTTGCTGTGGTTGCAAAATGCTCTACCATTGCCCACTGCAATGGTGTTAAGTCTTGTGCTTCATCAATAAAGACCACATCTAAATGTGGTAGTAAGTTTTCGTTGACTGCCTCATACAGCATATCGGTGTAATCAATAAAACCATTGGTTTCTTTATACGCATCATAGGCTTCAGCTACATAACTTAATTGTTTCCAATTTATATTAGTGGAGTCAGAGTATTTGTTGTAGTGCTCTTCTAACGAGATACCACGTGCCCGTGCTAAAGCATATTCGTTTAAATAAAAGTTCTCTGATATACCTGTCTCTGAGTCAACACTAGACATATTAAAACCAATCTTGTCACCAAACGCTTTAAACTGTTCTTTCTGCATTACCGCACGACCCTCAAGGTCGATGCAATGATAACCGCAAGAGTGCAGTGTCGAGAACCAACGAAAGTCTTTTTTCTCTAGATTAAATTTTTTAACCGCACGATCCCGTGCTTCCTCTGCGGCTTTTCTAGTAAAAGAAAAATAACCAATCTTCTTTATATCTGTGGTCAACATAGCTTCTTCTACATAGTTAAGCAAAGTGGTAGTTTTACCGGTGCCCGGCGGCCCAAGAACTTTGATTATCTCTGTCATTCGGCTTGATACTCCTTCTTGTCTTTCATGTCGGGAGTATTAATTTCAATATCGTCAAACTCGTCAGTAAATTCAGGTATCGACCACACCTTAATTTTCTTTTCTTTATCGTCGGGTTTTGGCATACGTAAGGTAGTGAGATTACCTTTTAGTTCTTTCTCTAAAATATTAGACATCTTGTTACGATTGTAGACCGTAAACTTTTTCTTTTGTAGGTGGTCTTCTAACGACGCTAACAAGAAGTAGTGTTTACCGTTGTCACGATAAGGTTTGTTTAAAATAATTTCTTCTTTCACTTGCGCCGCACCTTTGTTAGTACACCAATCACGTAAGTGTTCTATAAAAATTTCTTTGTTGCTAACGCCCTGTACATCAGGTTCACTAACATTCTGTAGCAATGCTTGAATACGTTCGCGCCAACGTCCCGGCGGCATCTGTGCTGGCATAGTGTTTAGTTGTTCCATACATTTCTTTTGAAAGCGATTTTGATTTTGCAAATCTTCTGTTTCTAATTCTAAGGATTGCTCACCCTCAAGTGATAAGAACCACAATGGTGGTTCAGTGCCGTATTTTTCTAGACCAGTTGCCGCAATCTCCATCTCTATTTGACCCTTACCATACTTACGTCGCAAACATTCGCGACGATTACAGTTAGAAGCTAAAGGTTCTTTGTTGCAGGCATAGTCGTATTCTTTGCCCGATACAGAACGGTATATTTTTTCTATGTCTTGTTGAGATAAGGCTGGATCACACATAGTTTGATTAACGTTCAACAGGTCTAATAAAAATTCTGAGTTCCCCGACTTTTTATAAAACACAGCTACATTGGTCATGGTTTCGTCACGGCCACCTTCGGGAACGCCGTTGTGGTGTAGTGTGTTTAAACACGGCGGACCGTCTTGAAAAAAATCTTCTAGCTTTATATAATCAACATCAGCGTTTTGCTGTGCGTACACATCATACAATGTATAAAACTGTTCTAGACTACACGGCTTGCCTTGATCATCAATAGCATAACGTTCGCCATCTTCAGCATTGAAATAAGGTAGGTTTAAATAGTTTCCTGTTTGGCCTTTGTCCAACAACAACTTTACTTGTTTTGGAAAAATTTCGCATCCTGCACAACCTAAAAAAGAAGCTAAATCTTTTAATCTAGATTGCACAAGACTTGCTTTCACAGGAACAGTGAAAAACATGAAGACATGAGCGCCACCACTTTTAGATCTAAATACGATCAAAGGTAGTCCATGCTTCCGAATCTTTTGTATTAATTCAAGATGATCAAAACCGTTGTATTTATCTATATCAATACAACCCCATCGACACTCGTTGTTCTCATCAATAGGTATGGCACCTAAACTTTCGGTGCCGTCTAAATGGTTTTCCCATAACTCATCAGGAAGTCCATCAGGACATCTAACAATTTGATTTTTACCTTTGAGTTTACCGTTGTCATCTTTATCTTCGGGTACAAATTTACCGTAGGCACTATTTAACCCTTTAAATATATTTTTAAACTTCTCTGACATTCTGTTCCTGTAGTAAAAAGGGCGGCTTGCGCCGCCCTAGTATTTAAGCTGAGTAAGCTGAATTGGTAGGAGTCTGTGGCTCCTCCCCTTCGTGACTGACTTTAACGTCATTCGTGCCTACGGCTTGCGCGAATGCCTTCGCGTCCTCGTAATGGGCAACATTTTTCACAATGTCTTTTTTTGTGATGTCCCAACCAAACCAAGTGCCCTTGGAGTTAGATTGAGGCGCTGTTTTTAATGTGTAGATATGACTATACATAGGTGGTCGAAACGACGACCCGTCTTTTCCTTGTAGTTTTATACCTGCCATCATGGAGTTCCATGCTTTAGATTGTTTTATGGCGGTGCCAGTCATAGTAATTAGTGCTTGACTAGAACCTTCACTATCTAACAGAGTCACATAATGTTGTGCCGTCTCTTTAATAGTGTTACCGCTTGCCATTCTAAGAACATAGTTAGCGTCTCTAGATGTTTGTCCCAAATCAAAATCAGAGCCATGTACTGCAATCAACTTACCTTGTTGATTAGCATCCCACTCAACAAACTCTCGTTTGTATCCGCAAGGAATTACATCTACTCCTTCTTCGCCATCATATAGTTTCTTTGTAATAGTGTTATAGATCATGCCCGGCTCTGCGCCTTCGACGTATCCATTACTCGTCTTATTACATTGAGCAGACAGTTGACTTAACACCCTTAAAAAAGGTATGGCCAAGTCGTCAGAAGATTTAAAATTCTCAAATCCACTAACTTTGTCTGCATCAGCAGAAAACATATTGACATCTAAAGTTGCTACTGCATTACTTTTTTTGTTCGTTGTTTTTGTTACATTGTTCATTGTTATTTTTTCCTTTGTACTTTTGCTTGCCTACCAACAAACGTTTTAAAAATCTCTTCGGGTGGTAGTTCCGCACCTTTTTCGTGCAGTTCCCGTAGAGTTGCTTTTAGAGTCATGGGTTCAACTTTTAAATCTTGTTGAACTTCATACCCATTGGCGGTGGCTAACTTGGAAAACTCCAATGCCTTCCCGTCTTCGTTACGACCGAACCTAGCTGATATTTCATTCTTAATAATATCACCTAAATCATGATCACGAAGCCATTGATATGCCTCAGCCCTTTGATCGGGGTCTTTTGGCACACTTATTCCGTAAAAATTTTTAATTTCTATAGAACTTCCATCATTCAATTTTAATTGTGTCAAGTTTTTTTCTTGCATAAGAGCAGGTATTTTTTCGTTCCGAACACTTAACATTTGTTCTTTTACATGCTTTAATTGTTCTTCGAGGGTAGTTGCCTCGTTTTCAAGATCGACCAACTTTTGACAGCAGCTAGCGATACTAAGGATCTCTGAGTCATCTACCTTCCCTAATTGATCTCTTTGAAAATCAATTGTTCCATAATCGTGATCAAGTTCATTCATAATCTTTATCCTCTTTCTGATATAAGTTAATGCTTAACGGATAATACTTTCCAGCTATACGATCCCATTTCAATACTTTAAACTTCCCGTGGTTTATATCTGCAACTAATGCCGAAGTCGCGGCAATGATTGCGGGGTCACCAACTAGAAGTAAAAAATCTTCGTCGTTGAAATCTTTTAATAACTTTCTTAGCTTATTTATTAAGCTACCAGCACTATATACTAGTTGTGCTCGTTCTGTCAAGAGAAACTTTACTTCACCAAAAGATAATGCTTTCATCACATTATACTTAGGGTTGCCGTCTGCTGTGCCCGGAGGTTCTTGGATACAATATACAGTCATACTTTCTTGACAATACCTTTTATATAGATTATTTCTGTACATAGAAAGTAATACATTTATGCATTTTATGCAACAACAGAAAGGATTTGAGTCTTATGGACTACAAATTTAAAACTAAACCGTATCAACATCAACTTGATGCGTTAAAAAAATGTCATAAAAAACGTAATTATGCGTTGTTTTGTGAAATGGGTACTGGCAAGTCTAAAATATTATTAGATAATATTGGCATGCTGTACGACGAAGGTAGAATAAATGGTGCCATTATTGTAGCACCAAAAGGTGTATACAAAAACTGGATTGCACAAGAAATACCAACTCACTTACCCGATCATATTTTATGTCGAACCTTTCAATGGGTAGCACCTAGTTCGCGAACTAAACAAAATCAAGAACTATTAGATCAGTTGTATACCGATACGCGTGATCCAACACTAACTTTGTTTGTAATGAACGTTGAGGCGTTTTCTTCAGCACCCGGACTAGAAGAAGCAAAAAAATTTTTAAGTGCCTACAATGCAATGTTTGCAATTGATGAAAGTACGACGATTAAATCGCCCAGCGCCCAACGAACGCAGAACATTATTGCCGTAAGTCGTATGGCAAAATACAAACGTATTATGACAGGTAGTCCCGTCACCAAAAGTCCGCTAGATTTATACTCACAGTGTGAGTTCCTCGATCCTGATTTATTGGGCCACAGTTCTTTTTATACATTTCGTGCACGTTATGCCAACATGCAGACTATTAACGTTGGTGGGCGTTCGGTAAACATTGTTCGACCAAACAATAGCTATCGTAATTTAGGTGAGCTATCGGACATTGTCAGTGAGTTTTCTTATCGTATTTTAAAAGAAGATTGTTTAGATCTACCAGATAAGGTTTATGAAAAAAGATTGGTAGAACTTAGTCCCGAACAACAACGTGCGTATACTACTATGCGACGTATGGCGTTAGCTGAACTAGATGGTGAAGTATGTTCTACGGTTAGTGTGTTGACGCAACTATTACGGCTACATCAGATTACTTGCGGTCATTTAAAAACTGACGAAGGTAATGTTAAAGTATTAAAAAATAATAGACTAAAAGAACTTATGTCAGTCTTAGAAGAGTGCGAAGGTAAAGTTATTATTTGGGCAAACTATGTACAAGACTTAGAAACAATCTCTAAAGAAATAGAAAAAACGTTTGGACCAAATAGCTACTGTACTTATTACGGTAAGACAAAACAAGAACAAAGACAGCGAAATATTACACGTTTTCAAGATAAAGACTCAGAAACTAGGTTTTTTATAGGTAACACACAAACTGGTGGTTATGGTATTACTTTAACTGCGGCTAGTACTGTGGTATATTATTCAAATAATTATGATCTTGAGAAACGACTACAGTCAGAAGATAGAGCACATAGGATTGGGCAGGTAAATAAAGTAACATACATTGACCTAATCTGCGAAGACACTGTTGACGAAAAGATTGTAAAGGCATTAAAGAGTAAAATAAATATCGCAAATGAAATACTGGGCGAAGAGTTAAGGGAGTGGTTGTAGGTAAGCAACAGAAGGGTATTCGTAGCGAATTGCTTGCAGCCATAGATTTTTTAGACAAACCATTTAATCATGTATATTACGACCTTGGTGGCAAAGGGCCTTGTGATCTAATAGTAGTTGACGCAAAGAAAGGCACCGTAGATTTATATGATGTTAAAACACACAGTGAACGTGTGTATAAGGGCAAGATGCGTAGAATTAATCGAACTAAAAATAAATCAGCTAAGAATTTAGATGTAAAAATATTGTATGTTAAACAAGTTTCTGAAATACCCATACAATGCTCAGTAGAATAGAGATCGCCGCAAACGACGCTGACGCTCCCATAAACCATGTCATCATCTGACGTAATTCAAACGTGTGTTTGTTAATTTTTTCTTGTTGTCCTTGAAGTACATCTAGTTTTTCATCTAACACTTCATGTCTAATTTGACATTCAGCTAAATGTCTCTCCAACGCTCTTCTAGTATCCTCGTCGCTCATACTACTGTCCTTGGTTTGCTTCTTAATCTTATAGCTTTTTCTGTTGGCGAAAGCAACGCTTCTTCTGCGGCCGTTAACCCTGTTGGATTAACTGCTGGATTAACTGGTGGCGGTGCTGCAGCTATTGTTTGTGGAGGTACCACAGGGAAACGTTGAGATATTTCATTAAATAAACTATCTAAATCATTTACAGGGTTGTTTTCAATTGAGTTAGATGTGCCTTCTATTATCTCTATAAATTCTTGTTCCGTAGTGCCTTTAACTTTTATATCTCCTACTTGTTTTATGCCGTCTATAACTTCTTTATCTTCTGCTGTGTAAAGAACATCATTTAAATTTATTCCATCAACTTTTTTTTGTAACTCATTAATTCTATTAAAATCAATAAAGTCATCTACCCGTAGTTCAGGATTTGTTTTTTGTTTTCTTAATAATAATTTATAAAAATTTTCATCACTGTAATTTAATGTTCTTGAATAAAACAAGTTGTCTATCATGTCGGGTAAAATAGACATTTGACTTCTTTTTTGTTGGTCTAAAATTTCGTTTTCAGTTACTCCTAACAACATAAAATTTGATACATCTCTTTGTATTTTTTTCATTATTTTAAAACGACTTAAAAGTTCTTTTTTATAAGAATTATAGCTTTTTTGTTTAGTCATACTAATGTCGTTATAAACTTCGCTTTTAAAACCTGCAACAGAGTTACGTAAAGCACCACTAAAAGACCCTACCTTATAACCAAAACTAACAACAGGATCGACTTTTTGAATACTAACTCCTCCCATTTTTAAAAATTGTTGAGTAATGTTTACTGGTACACCGTTTCTGTCTAACTCTTCATTAAGAGCCATTTTTAATTGCTCAACTTGATTAACTGTTGTTGGAAGAAGTCTATCTGTTAAATGAGAAATTATTTTATCTCCATAACCACCGTTCTCAAGTGTATCAAAATCTTTTTTGTATACAGAACCTCCGCCAGTTTTTTTGTTAAAAATAATTTCTTGCACTGCTTCTAAATAAATTGGCAACGACATAAAAGAACCAAACATATGATCGACTACACCGGGATTTTGTTCTGTTTCGCCAATAACGTTAGTGACCGAAGTTCCAAATAAACCTAATTTTATTCTTTCTAGGTAATTTTCTTCTGGCCCATATACCATACCGTAAAGATCATTAACAACATTTGCATACATAATATGAGGCAACATAGTGTTTAAATTCATAGTCCAAAAAGTACGGTCTTCTTTTTGTTCAGTTAACGGCATGTTAAAACTTTTAGCAAAAGAAGGCGCTACTGATTCATTAAAAGCATTCATTACAGCCGGAGTTATACCTGTTATTTTAAGACCTTGATCTACTAAAACAGTTGCCGATCCTGTCACAGCACTAGTTCCCAATAGCACTCGCCAACCTTGATAATTTACTAAATCTTTAATTTTGTTATCAGGATGAGTAAAGTTTATCATACGTTTGGCAAACAATAAATTTTGAGGAATGGTTCTTAACATTTCACTTTGAAAAGATACAAAATTACCTAAAAGGGGAAAATTTCTAAATGTTTTTGTAATATAAGGCACACGACTATAGGTAGGAAAAGATGCATTTACCATTTCTCCTGATATTTCTTTTATTAGTTCTTGTACACTTTTTGGTTTTCCTGCGCCGTCTAGCACATCTATTTTTCGTTTCCACACTTGTTGAGCAAACCTTTGAGCATCGTCTGCGTTTCTTATAATTCCTTTAAATAAACTTTGATAAGCAAGATAACCGTATATTCTCCATATATAATCACCTCCTTGATAAATATCAGTTAACTTTTTTACACCAAAATTCTTTAAAAATTTATTGCCTATTCTTGCGGCTGTGTCTAAACCACCGCCGGCAATTTCAGATAACAAACCCTGTAGCTCACCTGCAATAGCTGATTGATCTGTAATACCACGTTCTGAAAATTCTTTAACTAACGGAGAAAAATCTTCTGGTGTTATCTTTCCTTTGCCGACTATTTCTCTTAACATATACTGAAAGGCTGTTCCAAAATCATCTCCATAACCTACTAAGCCCGCTGCGGCAGGGAAAGTTACCGCCGTAATAAAGTTTCTAGCTACAGTCATCTGACTACCTATAGTTTTAAAAGCTGAAACTATGGTTTTTGGTACTAACAGCAATCTAATAAATTCAAATTTTGTTAAAGAATCTATGAAAATAGCGTCATCGTATAGAGCTTTAGCAAAATTAGGTGTAGTAAAATATTGTTGTATCTCCTCGCCCACAGGCATAAGAGTGTTTCTAATAACTTTTACTGGCACTAAAGGAGTGCCTACAATATTTGGATAAAACTTATTAAATTCTTCTGCGTTTCTAAATAATAAAGGCTTACCAACACCAACACCTTTAGCAATTTCATCAACATTATTGTTTATTAAAGTTTTATAAAAATTATTTTTATGAACTATATTACTAAATTCAGCTAAAGTATTTAATATTATAGTTCTTGGATCGTCTTCTCGACCTAATAATTTAGCTATCATTGCAGGCATAGTTTCACCTTTTTGCAACAAAGGTGTACTTATCTTTGTACTTTTTCCTGCTATAACAGGAAAACGTAAAGTTTTATTTACCATTTCTTCTAAAGCCTTAGAAGAATAATTACCTGTTTTAGCGTTAGCAATTAAATCTGTAATAATTTGTTTTGCCTGTGTATCACTCATAACTCCTTTAGCCATTTGATGATACCAGTCTGTAGCTTCTTTAACTAATTTGCCTGATGCTTTAAATTTATCTCTTGCTCTGTTAACAGTGTATGAAACGTTTAAATAACTTTTTAAATTAGGATAAAAATCGTCAAAAAGTTTTGGATCTAAACTTTTTGCGGCTTGTTTTGCGTCACGTAGGGCTTTGTATAATTCTTTAATAGCAATACGCATTTCTAAAGTTTTAAAAAGTTTAGGGTTGTTCCACACAAAACCTCGTTTATTTTGTAAAACCTTTAAAATATTTTCATACAATTCATCTCTTTTTAACCTAGGCATTGTTTGCCCAAATTTGTTGGTTACATCCCCTAACTTATGTGCTGCACGCTCTAATGTGGTAAGCATACTGTCTACAAATTTACCGTCTGCTCTAATACTGTTTTCAGCTATTCTTTGAGCATATTTTCCACTGGGACTAAAACGACCGTTACTATTAAGATACTCCAACGCACGTATAACAGCGGCTTTAGCTTTTTCTTTATAATTAGAAGAACTAAATTCAAACATTTTCCAATTGCTGTAACTAGGAAATCTGTTAGCAACAGCATCTTTGAACCAACTGGCTTGTTTTTTTGCTGCGTCAGGAGTTATTTTACTAAAAATTTCTCCTGTTCTTTTTATGCCCCAACTTGCTTTATTATAACTTTTACCTAAAGCCATGGCCAACATATCTACATTTGACCTTAAACCAGAGATAGCTAATGGAAAAACTCCATAAGGAATCTTAGCCCCGCCTATTGTAGCACTTCCAAACAAAGTGTAATAAGCTCCTTTTAGAATAGAAGGTATGGTAGCACCAATTCCTCCTGTCATAAGACCTTCGCTGATAGCTAATCGAAATCTGTTTCTTACGGCAACTGCTGCTTTTTCTGAACCAAATAAATTAGCTTCATCTTCTAATGTAGTCTGTTCTTCTAGCCCCATCATCTTTCCTAAATCATCTGTTACATACCAAGGTATATCTTCTTCTCCTTGTGTTAAAACATAAGCAGTAGCAAAACCGGGAACTCCGTAGTAACCAATTTTTCCTGCAAAATTAGCAGTTTTACCTAATATACCAGTGTATTTTAAATTACTTAATTTTTGAAAGGCTTTTAGCGTATTGCCTATTTTTAAAGCGGTACCGAACGGCAACCCGTATTGAGTGGTGAAACGAGCAAAATCAGCAACACCACTTCCTTCTAAATCAACAGTGTCCCAATTTTTTTCAATGTAACTTAAATAATCTGTATTATTTTCTAAATCATATTGTTCTGCAACTAATTCAGCAACGCCTTTGGTTGCCCTATTAATTCCTTCCGCTGATCCAATAATCAAGGCTTCACTAAAAGTAGGTTTGTATACTTGATCCGATAGTTTTTGTGTTCTTTTAGTTATATTATAATCTGCCGTTATTCCTGCTTGTATATCGCTATCTCCGTAAGGATAGGCAATTTCTTTTCCATCAAACAATTTTGAAGTAAGAGGATTTCTAGAACCAGTTACTGCTAAAAACCTATCATAATCATTTATGACATCTTCTTTATCTATACCTTTAAAAGGAGCAGCTATAGATTCCAAAAGAGGCTTAGGTTTAACTCCAAATTCTTCTACTTTTTTTAAAGTTAATTGAAAATTAGCGTCTTTTGCTTTTTGAGAAAAATAATAATCTACAATTTGAGGGTTTTCTTGAAAGACGTGTTTTAACAAAGACTCTTCTTCGCTTATATAACGATTACTTTCTACATCTTTAAACAAAGAATCTAATTCAGAGTTGTCTGACAAATTTTCATTTTCGAGCCCTTCAAACAAAGAGTCTAAATCTATTGAATTGTTTTCTGCCATGTTTTACCTCATTTAATCAAGGGTAATTGGAACGTAACTATCTCCTTGAGACCTAGCTAATGATGAATTTATCTTCTCTATATAACTTAAAAACTGTTCTTTATTAATTATGTTATCTAAATATTGATCGTATGCGCTTTGAAACGCGAACAAAGTTTTAGCTAATTGTTTGTCGTTGGCAGCTTTTAAATACAGGTTGTTTAGTGGTGTTAGCAAATTCTTTTCCCCTGATTGTGTTATTTTTGTTTCAAGTAAAGGTTTAGTTTCTAAAATTTTACTAAAGTCTGTGTTTGCTGTTGGCTGTAAAAGACTGCTCTCTAATAAACTATCTACTTGTCTATCAAACGCTTCAATTGCTTCTTTGTTGCCTTGTAAAATAGAATTTTTTACTCGGTCATCTAAAGAATTAAAAGCACTAACTCTTAGTCTATTTCTTAAAGCTAAGGCTTCTTGGTCTAATGCTCCTTGAGTTTTTTCTCCTGTAAACTGTGCGGTAATATCTGTTACTTTTGCTAGATCTTCGTCATCCCACGTTTCAGGATTATCGTAATCAATTCCAGCAGCTACAAACATTTTCTTAGCTATGTCCCATTTATCGGAAGATTTAAGAGTATCTATTTGTTTCATATAAAGGTTACTTACTAGCTCATTATTAGCAGCACCTAATACTGCTTTAGCTTCTTCGCCAGCAATACCTAACTTAGAGTCTTGCTCAGCTGATCTTAAAGCTAACTTAGCTCTGTCTTCAGCATCTAACGCATCAAGTTTTTTTCGTGTAGCTTTGTCATCAATACTTGCATTTAAGAAATTAGTCACCGCAGTATTAACCATAGATTTTTTACCTAAAGTTCGTCCCTCTGTAGGTTTATTAAATTCATCTAAAG
>CENK01016383.1_pt1 | contig 14206 bp, 15 predicted proteins | sample 530191 | NCBI WGS metagenome assembly CENK01 (sample SAMEA2619686, study PRJEB7988) | marine metagenome | biome: marine biome (ENVO:00000447); feature: deep chlorophyll maximum layer (ENVO:xxxxxxxx); material: "saline water (ENVO:00002010), including plankton (ENVO:xxxxxxxx)" | depth 60 m | reverse complement strand
GCGTGAAGAGTTTGATAATTTCCTGACCCAAATTTAGGATGTGTCTTACGAGTGTTATGCGCCTTCGCTAGTATGCGTTTTCCTTTGGCGATACACGCACCTAATTTAAACCTATGATTTGACTTATATGATTCTTTAATTGCTAACCGCATCGGCGGTGACGGATCATCGGAATCCATTACTGCATCCTATCAGGATAAAAAGCACCAGGACCCATAACCCTAAACTTAGGTAGGCTTCCCTTAAAATGTACTTGTTCGAGGGTTCCTTCCTCTACGCAATCAAGGTCACATTCTGGGCAATGAGAAGGACGTTCTTCATCATACTCAGTCATAGTTTGGAAGAGTTCAAACACCATGTCGCACTTTGTGCAATGCCAATTATATACAGGCATTATCGGTTGTCTCCTGATCCACCAAGCATATTACGTTTTTTTCTATCGGCAAGTTTTTTAAGGTTGTCATCTGCAACACAGCCCAAATGCGAATCAAGCTCTGTTGCCAATGTTGCCAAGTACCATAGAACATCCCCTAGCTCTTTTGCAATCTCATTCTTTTGTTCTGCTGATGCGGAGCCTTTCTGATCCCGCATGATCTTTTTAATCTTATTGCAAACCTCACCAGCCTCTCCTGCAAGACCCAGAGCGGGATAGTAGAGATTATCTCCTTTGGCAGGGTATATTGCTGTTTCCCAGGCTTCCTCTTGATATCTATTCATTTGATAATACTCGTTGTTCATAGTTTATTATAGCCTTGCAGCCACCATTTCCTCTATCATACTTCTAAAAGTGTATGTAGGCTCCCAGCCTAGCGTCTCTTTAAGTTTGGAGCAATCCCCTTTCAGATCGTGAAGCTCTGTTGGTCTATAGTATTTAGGATCTTGAGTTATATAATCTCGATAATCCATATCTAATTCAGAGAATACTTCCTCACACAATTCCCGTACTGAATGAGATTCTCCCATTGCACATACGAAATCATCAGGTGTGTCGTGCTGTAACATTAACCACATAGCCTTAACATAATCTTTTGCGTGTCCCCAATCTCGGGTCGCTTCTAAGTTACCTAAAGCTAAAGTATTAGTTTTACCTTTGTGTATATCAACAGCACCTGCAACAATTTTATTCGTTACGAAATTAAGACCTCTTCTTGGAGATTCATGGTTGAATAAAATACCATTAGAAATAAACATGTCATAGGATGAGCGATATACTTGACATAGATTATAAGCATAAAGTTTCGCGCAACCGTAAGGACTAACGGGAACCATAGGTGTTGTTTCTCTGCGATACCCATCGTCATCAGACTGATTACCAAACATTTCAGAAGATCCTGCTTGATATATCCTAGTCTCGGGGCATATAGACTTTACTGCTTCTAATAAATTTAAGACACCTAATGCATCTGCGTGAGTAGTAAATGCTGGCTGGTCAAAACTAATCCTAACATGCGACTGAGCCGCTAAATTATAAATTTCATGAGGAACTACTTTCCATAAAATACGCATTAGTGAAGGCATGTCAGTCATGTCCCCGTATACCAAATGAAGATTTGGGTTTGAAAGAATCCCAACCTCTTCTAGTCTGCTAGTTTGGTTTTCGGGAACTGAGTGCCTTCTCAATAATCCCCAGACCTCGTAACCTTTCCCTAATAGTAGCTCTGCTAAATAGGAGCCATCCTGACCACTAATCCCTGTTATGAACGCTCGTTTTGTACCAATCATATGTTATATTCAATCCTTCCGTAAATGAAGTAAACTCAAACTCTGGGCATAAACTCATAAACATCTTGTTTGACCCATCTTTTCTTTGTTGCCCATCCAATTTTCTATTAAAAGATATCTTTGCCCCTGATCCTATTATAGACTTTATAATCCACACCATTGCGGATATGCTTAGGTTTTCATTGGGCGCAACTATAATAGGATCAATAGTATTATGCCTCTCTAATAATAAAGGAATGGCTCTGCATAAATCATCGACAAATAACTGCTGCCTCTTTGGCTCCCCAGTACCCCAAAATTCTACAGAGTCCTCAGCCTCAGAAATTTTCCGAATTGCAGCCGCAACGAAGTGAGAGCTTTCTAAATCATAATTATCTTCAGGACCATAAAGATTAGAAGGTGAAAAACAGGAATAGTTAACTCCATGTTGCTCTCTCATGGATTTAATATGAACCCACAGCAACCTCTTTGTGTACCCGTAAGCTAGATTCGTAGGAGCAGGAGGCCCATCTAATAAGTTCTTTTCACTAAATGGATACTCGTCCACCACATTCGGAAAAGCGCAGGTGCTAAGGGATGCTAAAAGCCTTGGAACTCCAGCAGCAAAACAAGCATCTACAATGTTAGTATTCATCTGGGCGTTCTTTGAAAAGAAATCAGCAGGATGGTCTGCGTTGTCCTTAATACCCCCCACCCTAGCGGCTAAGTGAATAACAGCGTCTGGCTTGTGATACAACAAGAAGCCTTCAATGTCATAGTAATCTGTTAGATCAACATCTTCGGAGGAAAGATAGGTCCAATCGGGCCTATGCAGCTTTAGTCTTTTACCTAGGAATCCCGAACCTCCTGTGACAAATACTTTCATATACCTACCAAATAAAATTTTCTTTGTAGTAGGCTACAATAGCACCGATTTCATCATCAAACTTCTTTTTAGGAGCCCAACCTAAATTACGTAATTTAGAATCATTTAATGCATATCTCATATCTTGACCATCTCGACTGTAAGAGAAATCAACAAGATTACCTAGCTCTGTGGAACCATCACAATAACTAGATACAATTTTCTTAACGGTATCTAGATTACTTTGCTCAAAGCCTCCTGCAACATTAAATACATCATTCTTAACTTCGCTGTTTATTAACAATAAAACAGCCTCCGCTGTGTCATCGGCATGTAGCCAATTCCTTACAGGAGTTCCGTTATTGTGCAGCCTAATTTTTCTATTACGCATTAAGTTCTTTACCGACAAAGGGATAAGTTTTTCTGGGTACTGTCCAATGCCGTAATTATTGGTAGGGCGTAAAATTAAATAATCCACGCCGTATGTCCTGGCCCATGCATTAATAAGCATGTCGGCTGAGGCCTTAGAGGCAGAGTAAGGATTACTAGGCTTTAGTAAATCAGACTCAGTATGATCACCATCAATAATATCCCCGTACACTTCATCTGTGCTAATCTGAAAAAATATAGGTTTATTGCCTGAATTAGAATTTTTAGATCGCACCAACTCAAGCAGATTTTTAACGCCTAGTATGTTACTATTAACAAACTGATCACTATTCAGAATACTGTTATCAACATGAGATTCAGCAGCAAAGTTTACAATGTAATCACAATCATACAAATGATCTAAATCTTTAATATCCGTTTGTCTAAAGGTAAAATTTTCATATGCGGAGAACTCTTCAAGTAGATCTCTGTTCGCTGCGTATGTAAGCTTATCAACCCCAAATACTTTCCAGCCCAGGTTTAGAGCTTTACGAGTAAAATAAGCTCCAATAAACCCTAAACATCCAGTAACATATATAATTTTCATGATGCCAAGCTAGGCAAAGAGGCAAAGAAGGAGTCTACAACTTCCTCAATGTAATTAAGCTTTTCGTGAGTAAGACCTATAAATGTCCCTAAGAAAAAGGAATCCATCGTAACTTTATTTGCAATCGGAAAGGATTCGATCTCCCCTTCTTTAGCAAGATGATTGTACCCTGGATGCGCTAAGATGTTGCCACTAAAGTAAGATCTAGTTTGAATCTTAGCTGACTCTAAGTGAGTAACAAAATCATCACGGGAAAATGCGTCAGTCTTAAGCGTTAGAAGATACGCAAACCAGCAAGGATCAGATTTAGGTGTAGCCTCAGGAAGGTGGAAATACTGTTCATACTTTTTAAATATGCTATTTAGTCTAGCGTGATTCTTCCTTCTTGCTTCGTCCATAGCAGGAAGCTTTTTGAGTTGCTCAAGACCCATCGCTGCTTGAAGCTCTAGTGGCTTAAGATTGTATCCGATCTCATTGAATACATACCTATGGTCATAGACTGCTTCTGGCATTCCAGGAAGCCAATTCTTAAATCTGTTACCACACGCTGTCCCTCCTGTTACTGATCCAGGTTTCATACTATTACAATAACATCCTCTGCCCCAATCTCTAACACTAGCAAGAACAGTCCTAGCTTTATTACTATTAGTAGCAATAAAACCTCCCTCGCCTAGTGTCATATGGTGAGCAGGAAAAAAGGAACAAGTAGATAGGTGTCCGTAAGACCCAAGTTTCCTACCATCGTAAAAAGAACCGAGAGCATCACAAGCATCCTCTAAGAAGATAAGATCATATTTCTCTACCAGACCCATGAGCCTGTCCATGTCAGGTGGGTTGCCTAGGACATGGGCAAAAATAATGCCTTTAATCTCAGGATCTTCCTCCAGTTTTGCCTCTACTTGGTCAAGATCGAGGTTTACACTAGGTAGCTCTACATCGACAAATACAGGCTCAAAACCATGCTGAATTATAGGATTAATCGTAGTAGGAAAACATACGACTGGAGTAATAAACTTAGTTCCCTTTGGGAGATCGTAGAGGTTTCTGGAAGCAGCAGCAGCTACCATCAAAAGATTTGCGGAACTACCTGAGTTTGTTAAAGCCCCATGCTTCATGCCTAAATGCTGAGGAAACTCAATCTCAAACTCTCTCCCCTTTTTTCCGAAGATAAACCAACCATCTAACAAATTGTCAATAGCGGCAACGAACTCCTTATCATCACAATTAGGTCCAGAATACTCTACCCAATCATCACCTTTGCTCCATGATTTGTTGGAGTTCTTTTCATTAATGTACTCTGCCACCAAGGATAATATCTTTTCTTTTTTGTTCATACTCATATTACCAATACTTCGATCCCGATACGTCCAACAACTGCCCTGAAGTCATAGGATAAGTGTAATTCACATCTGGAAATTGAAGCTCTTTCACTTCCTTGATATACTTAGCAATAGCCATTTCTGCCAACTTTAACAAACCATCACTTTGATTAGCTCGACCTAAATCTTTTAAAACAGAGTCCATGGGATCTAGTTCGTCTAGAATTATAGTGTTTAAGTACTCAGAGAACTGCTCTAAGACATAAGGAATGTAACATTTTGCAAACCAAGGCCTAAAGGATTGATAAAAACCCATTAAATCATGCATAATAACAAGCTGACCATCCACATCAATTCCTGTGCCAATACCAAGCACGGGAACTTTAGTTTTTTCTGCAATCTTTGCAGCGGAGGCTTCTGGCATTGCTTCTAGTAGTAGAAGCGAGATACCCGAATCAACTAAAACTTGAGCATCGAGATAGGTAGAATCAAAACTTTCCCTACTCTTTCCCTGTACTTTATATCCACCAAAAGAAGAAGTGCTTTGAGGGGTAAGGCCTAAGTGACCAATAACTGAAATACCCGCATTAACAATGGCTTTGACCCTACTGGCTACCCTCGCTCCACCTTCCAGTTTAATAGCATCAACCCCCGCTTCTTTAACAAAGCGTAACGCATTTTGAACTGCTAACTCGTCGCTAACCTCGTAGGATCCTTGAGGCATATCCCCTACTAAAAATGTGTTGGGGGCTCCTCTACGAGCAGATTTAGACATAATAATCATCTCATCCATAGTGACAGGGTTTGTGGTTTCATAACCTAACTGAACCATACCTCCTGAGTCCCCAACGAGAATCATGTCAATCCCAGCACGTTCTGCTGCTTGAGCAAAAGGCAGGTCATACGCTGTAATCCAAGTAATCTTCTCTTTACCCTTCATTTTTTGTAGGGTTAATATTGTCTTCTTGTTCTTCATAATAATGGCTTAATAATCATGTTATCAAAAAACTCCTCTCTTGATAATAAAGGGTCCATATCCTCTAAGGGCCTACCTGTTATAGTTCCATCTGGTTGTTTACAAGAGCTTAAAGTGGGTAAAACTTTTTGCTTTTGATCACATATAACTTCACATAATACAGGCCCCTGTATACTTAAACATTCTTGTATTCCAGTATCGCATTCATCATTAGTAGTTATAGAAACATACGGAAGGTCATACGCGAAAGCTATTTTTTTGATACTGGGTATGCTAACCCCCGAATCTGAATTTACTCCAATGTAATCTCCTTTAAAAAACTTATCCTGAGTAGCTTTAATTGATAAGTAACCATTATTATTCCATACAAATAACTTTATAGGGAGATTATACTGCTTGATTGTTTGTAACTCCTGTATATTGAACTGGAAAGAACCATCCCCTGTAATACCTATCACGGTTGATTCTGAGCTACCCACCTGTGCCCCCACGGTAGCAGGTAATGTAAATCCCATTTCTGCCTGTGCCCCTGGAGTTATCCACCTCTGATTCTCTTTTAATCTGAGGGACTGTGAGGGAACATAAAATGCAGAACCCGCATCACCAATTACAGTTGCTTTCGGAGGCATGTTCTTGCATAAAGAATCAATGAAATGATAGTAATTAACAGAGTCACTCCCTTTAATCTTAGGAGTAATGCCCCAAGCCTCTTTCCAGCTTACGCACTTCTCTCTCCAGGCTTCATCTCCTGTAATGAAGGAATCCATATTTGCCTTAAAAAAAGTTTTAGCATCAGACTCAATAAAAGTATCAATAGTTACTGTATCTTTTTTGTGCTCCTCCCTGTCTATATCAACAACTACCAAAGAAGCTTCTCTTCCAAAATTATCGTAGTTGTATCCTGTAACTGGAACACTAAGACTAGTTCCTATGGCAATAATTAAATCAGCATTCTGTAATGCGAAGTTACCTGCTCTATCACCTTTAACACCTACCCTACCAATGAATAAGGAATCAGAACCTTCTAGTAAATCAATGCCTAAGTAAGTGCTAACTACAGGTATTTGATGCTTATGAACAAACTCTTTAAATTCTTTTGTAGCTCCAGAAAGACGTATACCATTTCCTGCTAAAATAATTGGACGCTTGAACTCTGAAATGCTAAGATCACTAATTTTACTGGAAACTTCACCTTCATCTTTTTTAGTAAAACCTTTCAATGTAGAAGGATCAATCTGCCTCCCTTGAATATCTAAAGGAACATCTAACCATACAGGTCCAGGTCTACCTGTAGTCGCAAGATAGTGCATTTTCTCTAAGTGATACCTAATGTCTTGTGGATCATCAATCATCTCAGCATACTTAGTAATAGGTTTTACTATCTCTACGATATCAGCCTCTTGAGTCCCAAACTTTCTTAATTTTGCGGAACTTTTTCTACAAGTTTGCAAAGTATTAACTTGCCCTGATATGAAGAAGCAAGGGTTGCTATCCTGCCAAGCATCTAAAAGACCTGTGATAGTATTTGTACCCGCACAGCCTGTAGTAGGCATCGCAACACCTACCTTGCCAGTTTGTTTTGAGTACGAAACCGCTGACATGGCACAAGCTTGTTCGTGATGATTACATATATAGTCTATACTATCATTTTTTACAATGGCATCCGTGAGATGCATATTCCCACCACCTGTAATCAAGAAAACCTTATCGACCTTTAGGTTTTTCTCAATAAAATTTGCAATATAATCAGCTACTCGCATAACACTTCACTAAGCCCTCTTCTAGACCTTCAAGCTTGATTCCCAAAGACCTTATCTTGTCCCCACATCCTGTATAAGAAAGACCATTATCCTTCTCTGTAATAATTGGATGTTCTGGTCTTCCTAAAAGTTTACCGAATTTAGAGGCTAATGTGGACAATCTATACTTTTTAGAATATACTAAGTTTAAATCTTTTGGAAGATCCAACCTGTAAACTTTTAGCATATAGTTAGTTAAGTAATACTCTAAAACTCGACCTACATCTTCAGCAGAGAAGAAGTCCATAAGCTTATCTTCATGAATTATCATAGGCTCAGAATTTAATATATTCCGCATTAAACTTGAAAAAAATCTTTCAGGTGTTTCTTTCTTACCGAAACACCCAAAGAGTCTAAAAGTAAATATCTTATCATGTTTAAGACATTCCCGCGCTATTATATTTTTCGATAGACCGTAATAATCAACAGGATTTCGATTCAGTAAGCTATCCTCATCAAAATAACCAACACCTTTCTCTCTATCGAAAGCTGCCCCTGAACAAAAGCAAAATAAGAGCTTGTAATGATCTTGACACTTGACCAAGTTATTAAACATCATTACATTATCAATTAGGTCTTGGAGATTGTCTGTGTCAGACCTCTTACCTCCTTTTGCAGCCGTATGGATAACAACATCAACACTATTCTCTTTTAATACTCTTTCGACTAAGCTAAGGTCGGTTAAATCAAAACGACTAAGATTAAGTATATTGAACATATCGTGTTCATTGTTTTTTAAGTAGGTCTCCAACTCCCTCCCTAAAAAACCTGTTCTTCCTGTAATAAGTAAGTTTAGCTTTGCCACTGCTCTTTCCAGTAGGATTTTATAGAAGAATCAAAATCATTACCTTTTTGGGCTTCCTGGACCATCCCCCAGGTGCATTGATCTTCATGGATTCTGTAATTATACCCTAGGAACTCTTGATGATTGTGGATTAAAATGCCCTTATCTATAAACTGACAGTAGAGATCATAATCCGCAGCACCTAAATACTTGTCGCAATTGTAGGTCATGTGTTTGTCTTCATATACAGATCTTCGATACACCATAGAAGGTGTATTAACAGCGCAATGTTCTAGAAGTTTAGTCTTCCATTGCTTTAGAGATAAAGGAGGGTATGAAAGAAGATCAGCCTGACCATTTGGGAACACTCGCTTTATCGGACTTTGAATACATTCAATCTCACCTTCTGCTTCCTTCAAGACAGTAGATAAGTTGGATAAATAGTCTAGAGATAGAGCATCGTCAACTGCAACAATTGTAAAATAATCCCCACTCATTATCTTAAGGGCTTCACTTACGGGCTCATCCCAAGAGTGTGCGAAAATGTTTTTAGCAGAAGATATTTTGAAATCAGCAATCTTATCTTTAAACGTCTCTGCAATGTTAACGCTATTATCAGAGCTTTCGTTATCAACAAAGATTACTTCAAAATTATCATAGCTTTGGTTTGCTATAGAAGTAAGACACTCATTCAGATACTTCTCTCCATTATAACATGGAACAATTACAGTAAATTTAAGCATTACTCACACATTTCTTTTAATGTTCTTGTTAAATCATACTCCTGATTCCACTCAGGGTAATGAGATTTGAATTTAGATAAATCCGATACATACCAAATATGATCACCTACTCTATTCTTATCTGAGACAGAGAAATCCATCTTTTTATCTAATAGATCTTCGATCTGAGAGACTGCTTCTATAATGGAGCAATTGGCTTTTAGCCCACCTCCTATATTGTAGGCTTCGCCTTTTCTCGGAGCTTTTCTAAACTCTTCAAAACAAGAAATTAAATCCCTTGAGTGGATGTTATCTCTAACTTGTTTTCCTTTGTATCCATACACAGTATACGGTGTACCCTTCTTTGCACACTTAACAAGATACGATAAGAATCCATGCAGTTCTACTCCTTTATGGTTAGGGCCTGTAAGGCAACCACCCCTGAAAACACCTACATTTAAATCAAAGTACTTACCATACTCCTGGCACATAACATCCCCTGCAACTTTACTTGCCCCAAAAGGACTATGAACACAATTATCTATAGAGAGACTTTCATCAATAGCGTCCACTCCGATAGGACTATATCGAGTTTCTCCTTCTTCGTACTTAAGTAAAGTGTTTGGATTGTCTCCATAAACTTTATTGGTAGAAGTAAATATAAAAGTTGCTTTAGGACAGTGCTGGCGAAATAACTCCAATAGGTGCATTGTTCCAATAGCATTAACCGAAAAATCTAAATGGGGATCTAATGCAGACCAATCATGCGATGGCTGTGCAGCAGTATGGATAATTAAATTGATATCGCTACCATACTTCTTAAAGACTTCCTGCATGGCTTGATGATCAGTAATGTCTTGATCAATATGAGTGTAATGATCATACTCTAATAAATGATTTATAGAGGACATTACAGACCCCCCTGGGCCAAAAAACCTCTCCCTACTATTATTGTCAATCCCGACAACCTCTGCCCCTTTTGCTAAGTAAAAGCGAGCAGCTTCTGAGCCAATTAGCCCTCCTGAACCTGTAACTAAAATCATTTTAATCCTCCGTATAATTCTTTGATCCCGTTCTCCCACATCCACTCAAATTGATAAAAGTATTTGTTGGCTTCGTGAAAGTTAGCATTAATAGCATCTAATCTATCAGTATAGTCTTTTTCAGAGAGATTCTCTAGAATACTCATTAACTCCTCCATAGTAGACCAAGTAATAATACCCGTCTCATCAAAATAATCCCCAATGGAAGGGCATCCCCAATAAATGGGCACTGTGCCTGTTTTAAAACAATCAATGATTTTTTCTGTAAAGTAATAATCTCTCTTTGAGTTTTCAATCACAATAGAGAAGCGATAATCCTTTAAGTATTTTAACTTATACTCAAAAGGCTCGCCTTGTTTTATAGTGTATACCTCTGGGTCAAGCTTTTTAATAACCTCATGACGCAAACTATGACCATGTAAAAAATTCTTTTGTGATGCTATAATACTACAATGTTTATTTTTCGGGTAAACATCAAAGTCTTCTCTCTTTATTGAAACAGCGCCAAAAGGGTAATACTTAATTTTCTCATGTATCCCTACAAATTCTTCATGATGCGTAAAAACTAAATCAAACTTGTCTATGTTTTGCATTACATAATTGTAGTATTGATGAGTAAAGCAGTACGGTTCCTCTAGATGAGCAATCTTTAGCTTAGAGTTTAGGTTGTCAACCTGTGGGATAAATTGATCGCTCAAAACAATGCAATCAAAATCATTTGGGTCCTGCTTATTATTGTTTATACTAACAAACGGAGCATTGAACACCTCCCTACCTTCAAGCTCCTGAAACTTTCTGTCTCGCTCAAAGCTGTCGAAATCTAAAGTATTTACATTACATACTCCAATCATTTTATACCACCTAATATATTTTTTAATCTAATCTTAGATTCGTGATCTTTCATAAACCTATTATAGCCTCTCAGAGCTATCTTTTCTGCCTCTAAAGGATTGTTCAAATAATAGTTTGCCTTGGCTTCAAAATCCTCTTTATTTTTGAAGGTTATGACCTCTTTTTCTAGCTCAAAAAAGGTTTCTAGGCCAGGGTGATACTCGGTAAGTACCATCGAACGGGCTGCTGCTAACTCAAAAACACGCAGTTTCATTTGTGTTTTTCCTTCAGGGTCATTGGCATTCTGGCTTAAATTTACTCCTATCTTAGACCTACAATAAAAACTGAATAGCTCGTCTATGGAAAGTCCTTGACCTATCGTTACAGGCACAGTAAGGCCAGAGAAAAACTCGCTCCTGCTTTGATTCATCCCCCCTACAAAAGAAATATCAATATCCTTCTTAGTCTCAGGATAGTAATCTGAATTTACATGCCAACAGCCTAGAAGGATATTTTTATATCCAGTATCCTTAAACTTATCAACATAGGAGGGCTCTGGGGTTGAGCAGGAAGAGAAGTACCAACAAAGGTGTTTAGAGAAGTTATCAAACCTCCAGGTGTCATCACAAAACCAGTTAAAAGTTTTAATGTTACCTTGTCTAGTAATCTTTAAAATATCATTCCATGGCTCGTAAGGTGTCATCCCTGCATTACCAGTAAAGCAACAAAAAATTAAATCAGGTCTAAAGGCTACAACCACTTTATTGAAATTAGACTCAACAGGTTTAACAGTATCATACATAAGGACTTGATGCCCTAAATCCTCTAAAGGCTTTTGAATATAATGATATGCAATATCTAACTCCTGCTTCCCATTTCGAGGCAGAGTTTTATTTATTGTAAGGAGAATCTTCAAGATCCTCTCCCATTAATGCCACCAATCTCTGGGCGTACTAAGTAAATAACTTCTCCAAACCAATCAATAGAATAACCCAAATCCTCGCAAGTTTTAATATGAATAAAGTCTGTTAAGTTGAGTTGATCTTCAGGGATGTTGTCCATGAATGGTACTTTAGAAAAAATGGACGCTCTATAAGTTGGCATAGCAACATTTCCAGGCACAACGCCAAGATCGCCATTTAAACATAAATCAGTTGAGTCTCTTACGGTCTCTTTTGTCTTTTGATCGTATACTTCAATCCTAGTGTTAAACCTAACCCCTGCTGCCCAAATGTCAACGGAAGGAGACTCCTTAAGTTTCTCTCTAATGATATCACCAGCCCCTTCCGCAAACTGATCATCATCATCTAAAAAAGTAATGAACTCAGTATCCGCTAAAGCCGCTCCCACATTAGCGGCCATGCCTCCGTAGTAACCCCATTGCCTACCTAGCTGAATAAACCTATCAGCACCTTTAGGATCCGCTTTTACCCCATCACTAATTACAATAGTCTTAAAGCCTTCACGCTTTGCAGAATGAATAGCATCTTTAAGAGTAGGTCGCCCGATAGTCTTAATAATTACAGTAGTGTCTGTCATCCTAATTTATCCTTCAAATCTTTTCTACCTAATGCTTCAAAGCTGTCACGGTATAGCTGTAAACGTAAATCAATAACTTTATTTAAATCAAAGTACTCTTCTGTTGTTTTGTGTAAATTTTCTCCCATTTGAGTTCTATGTTTTTTATCTTTAATAACCTTAGTTAAAACTTTAACCCAATCAGACTTCGATGCTTTTGGATCCAACAAGTACCCTGTCTTCCCATCATGAATCGTCTCATCATAGCAACCTACATTAGATGCAACCAGAGGCACTTTGTAGCGACCACACTCAGCAACCTTAATCTCAGATTTTGAATCATTAAACTCATTCATTTGTAGTGGTGCTATAGCTACGTCAATATTGGCAAAGATAACACCATACTGATCCGAAGGAAGCGCAGGATGAATAAACCAATTTTTTTCACCTCTAAAACCTTTTAAAAGTATTCTTTGATAATTGTCCCAAACGTCAAGTTGCCACCTCTCATTCTGGTCTTCAGGGTCCACAGGAGGGCGACCAAAGAAATGCCACTCCACGTTCTCCCTACCAACTCTTTGGTTTACTAGATGGGGTATCCCAGCGAACTCCTTTACATCTTCTTCGTGATGAATCCCCCCTGCCCATCCAATGCGAACTGTGCGCTTTCTTGGGTGAGCAACCTTCGGGTGGTTCCAGTTAGGTAGATTGTAATCAATGGCGTTTTTTGCTACCGCTAAAACTCCCCCACAAAATTCTTGAATTCTACGGGCAAACTTTCTTTGTGTAACTGTAACCAAATCGGAGTGGGAATAAATAAACTTAGTAATCTCAGATAAGCCCTTATCTTCATATACTTGTTTTAGCCTGTGCCCTTCATACAAATTAGTTAAAAGATCATCAGTATCATAGTGTACGAACTTGCCATACTCTTTAGCTTTTCCGATAATCCTGGCCGTATACTGCCCTCCCCAGTTGCTAATATTGTGAGTCATTACTACGTCTGCCCACTTAATATCCGCATGATCCCAATCTTCTTGGAATTGTCCTGTGCTAGTATCAAGACCTAGAGGATTCATCTCAAATTTAAGTTCAATTAAATCAGGAAATTTCTCGGCCAGTTTGCCGAAAGGAGCCCAAGCCCTGTAGTACGCACAACCACCCTCATTAGCGGGGCAGCAAAGAATTTTAAGTTTATCCATGAGTATAAAAAATATGGGGAGCCCGAAAGCTCCCCATATTATAGATCCTGCTATTTACTTATTACGCTTTTTTTGCAGGTTTTGCCGCTTCAACTTTTGCGGTTGCCACTTCATCATCATTGGCAGCTTTAGTTGCCTCTGATGAGTGTGCCAATCCAAGACCAGAACCTAAAGACTTAATCGCGTCTCCAAACTCCATATTCTTGTTCATAGGAACAATAGCCATCACCATGTTAGAATAGTGCTGCCTTTTTCGAGGACTAAAGATAGAAGCTCCACCTTCCCAAACGGCAAGGCTAGGAATGAAACCCTTCAATAGAGTCCAAAGATTGTCGAGAAATCCACCAGGAGAATCAGTTGTTCCTTCTCCCATGAAGCCCTCAACCATAGAACAGGACATCAGACCCGTTCCAAAAAGTACCGCAATAGCGGCAGGTAAAATAATATTTTTCATGATTGTAATCTTTCCA
>CENK01008353.1_pt1 | contig 14627 bp, 16 predicted proteins | sample 530191 | NCBI WGS metagenome assembly CENK01 (sample SAMEA2619686, study PRJEB7988) | marine metagenome | biome: marine biome (ENVO:00000447); feature: deep chlorophyll maximum layer (ENVO:xxxxxxxx); material: "saline water (ENVO:00002010), including plankton (ENVO:xxxxxxxx)" | depth 60 m | reverse complement strand
GATTTATGTCCAGATTTTTTCTTTTTATTAATATTTGCCCATAAGCTTTCAACTAATTGATCAAATGTTATTTTTTCTTCCATATTTTACCTTTCCTGCATCTTACTATAGCACCTGACTTATATGCAGAAGTTTTTTTACCATAAACTTGATCAGCTTTACGTTTACATCTATCTTGAGCATCTTCTTCTTTTTTAGGTGAATAACTTTCAAGATCATGTTGACGGAGACCTATTAATTTTGTTGCTTTACCCCTAAGCATCTGTACATATTTGTCACCACCGTACATAGCAACCATTCTAGGATCAGGATCTTTAATCATAGCTTGTAATTCTTTAATTTGTTTTACACGCTCAGCATTTTCATAATATAGTTTAAATGTTTTCATAATAAATTACCATTTTCTGCAAGACCAATATCTAGCTTTTGTTTTAGGACCAGGATTATCACAATTATGTCTAGCTCTAAAAGATTTACGAGCTTTAGGATTACTTTTTCTTATTTTCATAGTTTTTTCACCGCGTCGTTTAGCTGATGAACCACCATGTCCAAAATTAACTTTTCTTACATTACCTGACTTAGGATCTTTTACGTATACTTTAAATTTTTTTACATCCCCTCGAGTCGGTTTATTAAGAGTTACTTTTCTACCTCTGTATTCAGCATCTTCATCAAATGCTTCCATAAGAGAAGAGTATAGTTTATCGAATGTCATGTAATTATTTATTAAATATTAATATGGATAATGAATCTAATCTAATATTTGAACAATATAAATCTGTAAACGAAATGATTGGTCTCGGACCTAGGGTCAGTAAAATGGTAAAAATACCTGGTCCTGGTTCTCAAAATGCTACCCCTAAAGTAGTAATAATGAAAATAAGTGACGAAGAATCTTGTAGTAATGAAGAGTTACCTAATGAACAAGAAATTGTTCGAATACAAGCTGGTGAACCAGAAGAATCAGATTGCGGAGGTGATGATTGTGGCTGCAATAAAGAAGGGGACAGTAGTGGTAAAACAATTTATGATGGTGAATTAGATATGGCTAGATTAGAATTATTAAAAGCTAATGAATATGCTGCTAAATTATTTCATCATATAGGTAATCATCCTGAAAGTGATTATTTAGAAGGTTGGGTAGCAAGTAAAATAACTAAAGCAGCTGATTACCTATCATCAGTTTATCATTATCTAGATTATGAAGATAATTTTCCTACCAGAGAACCTTGCTATAGTGATGAAGAAGATAAAGAGGATGAAAGTATAGAATTAGATGATGATGAAATGACTAAAACTGCTAAAGAGACCGGTTTTGGAGCTTAAACTAATTTATTATCAAATATACGTTTAACTTCTTCGTCCATCGAACCATATAGATCTTGTATAAGATCTTTTCTTTCTTGTTCATCTAAACTTTTGTATAATTCTCTTATTTGAGATGCACTTCTAATATCTTTACCAAGAATACTAAAATCCATAGTAGGTAAAGTTGTTATATAACCATGTTTACTACCGCTAGTTATTTTTTTAGACTTATCATATGGTTGAAAATAACTTGGCGTACCATCTTTTTTTAAACCGAATTTAAAGCGAGGTTTATCACCTTCCATATCTTTTTCAGAAACTGCAAATATAACTTTAGTTTTATCTAAATCATATCTTTCAGTAATCTCATTAGCTAAATATGGATTTTTTGTCATTTCTACAAAACTAGGATCAATACCAGCACTTTGAATCATTTTTTTCTTTTCTTCAAATTCAAATGGGGAATTATCGTCATTAGTTTTACCAGATGTAGAAATAAATATATCAGCTGTTGGAAATTGTTGTTTTAATTTATTGTAAACCGATGCATGTCCTTTATGAAATGGGTGAAATCTACCTGGGTATATAACTACCGTTTTTGTTAAATCTTCTGCCTCTTCAAATTCATTTAACATTTCATACATTTCATTAAAAGCTCCAATTTTTTTACTTCCTGTTGGGTGGGTTTGTAATCTTGTACCTTCACCTTTATTAAACACTGGTGGGTTATTAATATATGATTCTTGATTCTCAGGTGTTGAGGGTTTACCAGTTCCAAAATTAGCGCGACTAAATTCTTCTCTATCAACTAATTTAGTAATTTCTGCCCCTGCTGCTGTAACTTTAGATAATGCAAAACCTTCAGGAGCAGTTGTTTGCCAATTGTTAGAGCTTTCTTCTAGATATGTACCTAATAGATCATTTTTTGTTATTTCATTAAAAATTTTAATTAAATTATTTTTTAAATTAGCTATAATTTTAGTAATTTCAAAAGCATTTTTTATAGAAGGTTTAAGCTTTTGTAAAGCTTTTAAAGTTACTTTCATTTGCTCAGTTTTTTTAGCTTTACCTTTTTCACTTTTCAGCTTTTCTAACTCTTTTGTAAAACGATTTGAAATATAATTAACATATTCTTCGGTAGACATCGATGTATCTTGCAAAAATCTCCCAGATCTTATTTCAGAGTTTATATAAGATTTTAAAGTACTAGTGTAATCATCTAACGCACTAAAATCGACTTTATCAGCTAACTTAAGTACTTGCTTCTTTTTAACCTTAACATCTTTTAAAAGTAATTTACTAAAGGATGATTTACTATTTTTAGGCTTATTAGCTAATACATTAAAAACAAATACTGTATTTGATGAGGTAAACTCATCGGGGGAAGAAGTGTATTTTTTTACTTTTAATATACCGTTACGTACCATATATTCAATATGAACTGCAACTCCTATTTTTGATTTAGCTATTTGATCACCATAAGGGCTATTTTCGGTAACTGCATACTTAATAGTATTAGGGGTAAAAGTTAAAAATTTATTTTCATTTTTTACACCATCGATAGTTTCTGGAGTTTCAAAAGTTTTCATTTGCGGATCAAACATATAATCCATTTGATAAATACCTTTAAGATTTAAAGATGGTAAATAACGTAAAGCTAATTTTAATTTATCTGCTAAACCACCAGTACCGTGATTTGTGGCAATATCCTCCTCAGTATAATTTATTTTAGGGTTTTTAGCAAAAGCTGATTTACTTGCTACAAAAAATTTATTATTAGTATCTATACCCGCAACAATAGCAGGTGCCCCATCAAACTTTGTAGATATTTTATAATCAGATTCATCTACAAAATACGATATAGAAGATTCTATTTGGTTAATAGCTTCTATAACACCTTGCTTACCTTTATTAAGTATATTTTCTTCTAAATGATCAATATGCTTTACTGCCCCATCAATTGCATCAAAGAATTCTAATAATACTTTATGGTGTTGTTTAAAGTTTATCATGATATTTTTAAATCCTTTTTAAACTTTGCATTTACATTACTTCCTGGATAACCTATATAAACCCCATCACCATCAAAATCAAAAGCTATAAAATTATTATTAATAGCATTTAAAATATTTGAATAACTAGTAACATTTAAATAACGAGCTTTGTCAAATGTACCTTCACCAGCAACACTTCCTGCTTTTCTAGTAAAACCTTTTTGATAAACATATAATACAATATCAAAACCTTCGCTACCGTATTCATTTAACATTATACCTGCAAAATGCTGCATACGTTTAACTGGATCAGTAATATTTTGATCAATAAACTGTTGTAAAACAGAACTATTAGCAAAAGCTTTTTTCATTACATCGCCGGTAAATTTAGCTTGTTGTAAATCTTCTATAGATAAATCAGGTTTAGCTGCAAACTCTTTGAGTTTATTAAGATCATTTTTAAACCCTCCACCTCTAGCGCTAATAATTCTTCCTTTACCTACTTTTAATTCAATATTTAACCCGCTTGGAGTTTTTAAATCTCCAACATCTCCTTTAAAACATTCAGTAAATAAACTTAATAGTAACTCACCATCACCAACACTAACATTGCCTTCAGAAAAACTTTTAACAAATAATGAATTATAAAACTGTTCTAATTTTTCTGGTGTTTCGTTAGCTAATATTTTTTTTAAGACTGGAAAAACTGCTTCATGTAAACTTAACTCTCCTTGAACACTACTTATTTTACCGGTAATACTATTTAATTTTTGCTTAATTTGTGATAACATTTCTATTTCACCATAATTTACATCAAAATCAGCAAAATAGTTTTTAATATAGCGAGTTTGATCTTCAAAACCAGATTGTCGAACGAGGTCTTCAACTGATTTATTACCTTCCTTTTTAACTATATTAACTATCTTTCTATAATCTTTATCATCAACAGCACCTACAAATTCATAATTATTATCTTGATCACCTCTAAACAAATTAGTATCTTCATAAAACAAATTTATCTTTTGACGGGGTAGTTTTCCTACCTTTTTATTAGCAGATTCATTTAAGTATACTTGATCTAATGGTTTCCAGCTCATGTTGCAACATCAATATCTTGTGAATATTTTTTCATCATATTAATTAATTTTTCTAAAGAAGCTTTAGCATTTACTTCATTAATATCTGATAATTCACTTAACGTATCAATATCACTTGGCTCTATTTTTGTAACTAAAGCTTTTTTAATTAACCTTATAAGCAATACTTCACCTTCAGGGGATAATTTTTGAACTTCAGGTTCAGGCTCTGGAGCTGGTTCTGGTTCCGCTACCGGTTCTTCAACTGGTGCTTCAACCGGAGCCTCCATTTCTGTTTCATCTTGTTCTAAGATATTATTATATGCTTTTAAAAATTTTTTCATTTTATATATTTAAGAGATTATTTCTGAGGTTTAGATAGTGCTGCATAAGCATCTGCCATATCTTTGGTAGCTTTATTATATGCAGGAATAGCTTGCAAATAGACTTTAGATCGAGCTTTTAAAGCTTTTTTAGCTTGTCTTGCTGAACGATTCATAAGTTTACCTATAGGTCCCACCATAACATCATCTGCAGTAGCGGCCAAACGCGTAAGACCTTTTTCAGCGTCAGCTAAACTAACATTTAATTTACCTTCTTGATCTTCTATACTACTTCCTCTCATAGAATTAATTTTGTTATACAGATTTTCAAGCTCTTTAAATTCATCGCTTCCATCATTAACTATTTCACCTTGTTCAATAGGTCTATTATGATATTCGTGAACATCTGCATCTTCTTTCTTATATAGAGCTCTTCTTGCTTCAGCATATTCACTGTTATTTCTGAAAGCATTCTTTTTTTGTCTTAATTCAGCTTTTTTTTCAGGGTCATCTTCTGTCATACTTTGACGAAATAAATCTCTACGTTCTTTTTCCCTTTCAAGATGACCTTCATAATCATACTTGTTTTTAAACTCATCAGTTTCTGCTGCTCCTGAACGTAATTTTGTAATATCCTGATTAACGTAATCTCCAAACTTAGATAAAAATCTACTTAGTAGTACTGCAGGGGCTTCTGGTGAGTTCTTATTACCACCTATACCGTGCATGTTCATAGAATATAATCTTGCAAAACTTCCTGAATCTAAAATATCTTTTCTAGACTTACCTACAAGACTTCTTAAAAAATCTCCAAATGATTTTCCTGATTTCATTTGTACCATTATTTCATTATCTTCTTTAATAGTAACGCTATCTATTTTTTTCAAGATACTATTAGCTAGCTGGTTAAACATGTCCATATTATTATTTATCTAATTAGAAGTAGTTTTGTAGATAGTCTATTAAAGTAATCCTTATTTAAAAAAGTTAATTCATAACGTTTAGTAAATTTCTTCACACCAGAAAACGTATATTTACCAATATCCATATTATTGATCTTGCTTATCATAGAATTTATAGTAGTTTGGGCCTTACCATCGTTAATATCAATAAGGTGGTCTAGATATATTAATGAATATTTACTAATGAATATTTTTATTGGTAATATTTTATCCACTCTACGTAAAAAATTAGTAAAAAACACTAATATTTCATTTTCCTTAAAGTATTTTGTTAGTTCGCAGTCATCTAACTGGGTATTATTAAAGTATATAATAGATTTTGACTTACAGTTAAGTAATCTTTGACATATATTGTATATAGTATAGTGATATATGAACTTCTTTACTTGTAAATTATTAATACTCTTATCTAATAGGTTAAATTCATGTAATGAATTAATTATTTGAGGTTGTATGTCGTTTATTAATAACTCATTAAAGTCAATTATAGTAAAATCATAATTTTCTATATGTAAGTCAGCCATCATTACCTTTATTATAGTACTGTTCCAAAAACAACTTTGGTGCTTTACCTATTCTACAGTTTATAATACCATTATAATAATTTTCACTTAATAGGACATCCATTTCGAACTGCATTTTAGCTTCAAAATATGATAATTCAAATTTACTATTGCAAAATTTTAATATTTTAAATATAAATTTATCTAAACCTAATAAAGATATATCATTATTCAAAGCATCGGACGAACCTGTATATGTTTTCCAGTCACTTTCAATAAAATCAATACGTTTACGTTTTTTACCTTTTAAAGGTTTACGTCTAATTTTGCGGACCATTTGTTTTTTACCAATATATTTTTTACCACTAATGGTATTAGTAATTTCATATATAAAACCGAAAGAGTCTTTAGGTATCGGTTTACATACTTCCCATATACCTGTATCCATTAAGATATTTACTTTTTATTTTTTAATTTTCTAGTTTTTTTCTTCTTACCCACTTTACCTTTTCTAGAATACATTGCACCTAAGGCTGTAGGTCTTCTAAAATCACCAGGTGCATACGCATCAGTACCCGGTGTACCACTTACTGTCGTGCCATAGCCAGTAGCAGCTGCAGAGCCTAGCACCCCTCCACCGACTGTATTTTCATCTTCTTCTGGTGGTTTTTTCTTTTTAAGGCTTTTTTTAAATGCTTTTTCAAATAAAGTTGTTTTCTTCATATTAGTATTTATAATTAATATGTGAGTTTATTAGATCAATATATAGATGAAATAGAAAAAGATTTACAAATTAATGAATTTAATCTTAAAGACTCATCGATGAAAACCCCGGCTCGTAAACATTACTGGGTAGCTAAATTAATAAGACATAAACAAAATCTATTGAAACTTAGAATACTTAGAGATTCAGTAAAGAAAGAAGTAGTTCAAAAAATTGTTGAAGAAAGCCCAGTTAAAGTAACTATACCAGTAGCAGAAAAAGCAAGTTATAAGCATGAAAAAATGAAAGAGATATCTGAAAAAATTAGCAATGAAGAGTTAATTATTGAGTTTTTAGAAAAAACTGAAAAAACATTTAGTGCTGTTGGGTTTGATATAAAAAATATTATTGAAATAATGAAAATGGAACAATTATAATGAAATTTGAATTAGCTAAGGAAAAAATTAGATTAATAACAGATGATTTAGACAATATACGAGAACATTTTAGTGTTAAAGATGAAACAGCTCGTTTTCGAATGAGGGGGAGGGCAAGATTTTATTCTAATCCTCGTATATACGGTATCACACCGACAGGTCTGTTTGAACCAGGTCTTTTTTTTGATATTTTAAGTCATATAAAACTAGAATATCCAAATACAGATTATCAAATAGATCAAGATATTTTACCTATAGTCAAACCGACATATAATGAAGAAAGAGCATATGATAATCTAAAATTTCCATTAAGAGATTATCAATTAGATTCAGTAAAAGAAGCATTAAAATTTGGAAGAGGTATTATAAAACTAGGTACAGGTGGAGGTAAAACTTTAACGATTGCATCATTGTTAATGAGTTTATATTCTAATAACCCTAAAATTAAAATTTTAATATTGGTACCTGACCTAGGACTAGTTAATCAAACTTATAATGATTTTATAGAATATAATGTATTATTTAAATTTACAAGGTGGACAGGAAAAATAAAACCTGATTTAACTGCTAACTGTATTATAGCTAATAGAGGTATATTACAGAGTCAGTTTGATAATAATGATTGGATTCAATATATCGACGTTTTAGTGGTTGACGAATGCCATACGATTAAAAAATCTAATAAAGTAAGTAAGATGGTTAATAAAATCCATACTTTTAATAAATTTGGATTAACTGGTACTTTACCAGATGATAAACCAGAGCAATGGAATGTTATTGGTAAATTAGGTAAAGTCATATATGATAAGGATAGCTATCAACTTAGGTTAGAGAGCTATTTAACTAACGTAGACATTAAGGTTATTAACATAGGATATAAAGATAAACCTCTTGTAGTAAGTGGTAGTAACAACTTTAAAACTGAATTAGATTTTATATATACAAATAATTTTAGAAATAATGTTATTAAGAATATATGTTCAAATTTTAACAATAATTCTCTTATATTGGTTAACCATTTAGCTCATGGAGATGCATTATTTGATGACTTATCTCAAATTGAAAATAAAAAAGTTTATTTTGTTAAAGGAGAAGTAGAGGTGGAAGAAAGAGATAAAATTAAAAAGATAATGGAAACTAATAATGACGTTATCTGTATTGCAATGAGTTCTATTTTTAGTACTGGTATTAATATTAAAAATATACATATGATTATGTTTGCCTCTGGTGGTAAAAGTTTTATAAGAACAATACAATCGATTGGTAGGGGTTTGCGACTGCATGAAAGCAAAAATAAACTAATTATTATAGATCTTGCTGATAAGTTAAAATACGGTACACGTCATTCTGATAAAAGGAAAGAAATTTATAAATCAGAAAAAATAAATTTTACGTCAACTGATATAGTTGAAAAATAAGTTTTATATATTATAATTAGTTTATGGCTAATACTAAAAAAACTACTGGTAAGCGTAGAGGACCTAAACCTAAAAAGACAGAATACTATGTAGATCCACGAGAATTAAAAAAAGAATTAATAGCATATTATAAAAGCGAAGATTGTACACCTGCATTAGGAGATATGATTCATAAAATTGCACACGGTTTAAGTTATTCATCTAATTTTATTAACTATACCTATCGCGACGAAATGGTAGGAGATGCTTTAGTTAAGATGTACACAGCAGTTACTAATAAAAAGTTTAATGTAGATTCAGAATACAACCCTTTTTCGTATTTTACCACGATTGCCTTTCATGCCTTTATTAATAGAATTAAAAAAGAGAAAAAACATGCTGAAACCTTAAGTCAGTATAAAGAAAAAATATATGAGCAAGAAATGTTAGATTCGATGGACGGTAGAGTTTACGTTAAACCGATGAGTGATGATGTAGATACAGAGCCGAATGAATAAAATAGCTATATTTTCTGATATACATTTAGGTGTGCACCAGAATAATGATTTCTGGCTTGGTATAGCTAATAAGTGGGCTGATTGGTATATAAAAGAACTTAATGAAAAAAATATTACTGATATTATTTTTTGCGGAGACTTCTTTCATTATAGGGATGAAATTTCAGTAAAGACTTTAAATTTTGCTAAAGATATTCTAGATAAATTTAAAGATTTTAAAATTACTATGATAACTGGTAACCACGACGCATGGTATAAAGACACATCAGAGATTAATAGTTTAAGTATCCTTAAAGGTTATAAAAATTTAACAGTATATGATAAACTTGCTACTGTAGATTATAAAGGTAAATTAATATCATTTTGCCCATGGGGTACAAAAATAGATGATATACCGGATAGCGATTTAATATTTGGTCATTTTGAATTAGAAAATTTTAAAATGAATATGTTTAAAATATGTGACCATGGTGATGATCCAGATGTATTAGTTGAAAAATCTAAATTAATCTTTACCGGACACTTCCATGCAAGAGATGAAAAACATTATAAGAAGCAAGATAGTTCTATCATCTATGTTGGCAATCCATACGAAATGGACTTTGGTGATACAATGCAAACGAAAGGGTATTATATTCTAGATCTAGATAATATGTCTTATGAATTTTTTGAAAATAATATTACCCCTAAACATATTAAAATAATTTTATCTAAACTAATCAATTTAACTGATGTTGAAAATGTCTTTAAAGGTTCGTTACCAGGCAATATTATTAAATTGATTATTGATAAAAATATTAGCACGGACCATTTAGATGCTTTAGTTACCAAATTGACTACGTATAAGCCAGTAGAATTAAGAATTGATTATGATGTAAATTATAATAAACTTAAGATAGAAAACGATGAAGATTATGATTTATCAGGAGTTGATATTAAACATGCGATAGAAGAGTTTGTTAATATGTTAGATATAGAAAATAAAAAAGATGTAGTAAATTATTCTACATCTTTATATGAAAGAGTTAAATGAAATACGTATGCTTTAAAGAGTTAAAGATAAAAAACTTCCTGTCTATTGGTGAGGAGTTTGTAACTGTAAATTTTGAAAAAGGTTTGCATATTGTAACAGGTATCAATAGAGATAAAGAAGATAGGAGAAACGGTGTCGGTAAAAGTACGATAGCTGATGGTTTATATTTTGCTATATTTGGTCAAACTTTAAGAGATATTAAGAAGAACTTTATAGCTAATAATTTAACTTCAGGCACATGCGAGGTGCAATTATCATTTACTGTTGATGACCCTAAGCATGGTGTAAATGAATTTGATATTATACGAACTTTAAATCCGAGTAAAGTTTATGTATATAAAAATGGTAATGATAAAACTCGAGATAGTATATCTAATACTAATGAATATATTAATACAGTTTTATCATCAACACCTGAAATATTTCAAAACTGTGTTATAATGACCCTTAATAATCATGTACCTTTTATGGGTAAGAGTAAAACAGAAAAACGTAAGTTTATAGAGCAAATATTTAACTTAGAAATTTTTAGTAAAATGTTAGGAGAGCTACGGAATGAACATAATGAAATAAAACGTAATTTTGACATTGAAATAACTAGATTAGAAGAGACTAATAATCATTTAAATACCCAACAGCAGCAAGTTGATAATTTTGAAGAAAATAAAAATCAAAGAATTAATAGAATTAAAGATCAGATAAGTGCAAAAAATACAGACTTAAAAAATTATAAAGAAGAAAAAGATACAGTAGAATCGTTAGATGAAACCCCTTATGTTGATAAATCTGATAAACTAAACGATGAAATAGTAGATTTAAAAAATATTAAAAATGAAAAGTATGAAAAAATTGTACAATTAAAAACTAATTTAACTACTAATAAAAGTACATTAACAAAAATTGGTACGGATGAAGCTACATGTCCTATGTGTTTAAGACCTTTAGAAGACCATGATAAAGATTTAATTGAAGAAGAAAAAGGAAAAATTAATATTATATTAGACAATATTTTAAATGATATAAAATATAACAAAGAAGATTATGAAAATACAGTTAGAGAAATTAATAGTTATTCTGCGGCTAAAACAAAAATAGATAATAAACTTTTAAGTATAAAAACTCAGAAAGATAATATTTCTTATCTTGAACGCAATATATCTGATATTGAAAATATTATTAAACAATATCAAACTGATATTGATAGTATTAAAAATGAAACTAATTCCTTCGATGATCTAATAAGTAATACAACTGATAAGATTAATAGTATTAAGCAAGAGATAGATTCTCTTAAAAAGGTTATAAATCTTATGGATGTGGTCAAGTTCGTAGTAAGTGAAGAAGGGGTAAAAAGTTTTATTGTTAAAAAAATATTATCTCATTTTAACGGTAAGTTAACTCATTTCTTAAAAAAATTAGATAGTAATTGCGTATGCGTTTTTAATGAATATTTTGAAGAAGAAATTATAAATGAAAAAGGTAAGATTTGTTTATATAATAACTTCTCTGGAGCTGAAAGAAAGGCTATTGATTTAGCTTGTTTATTCTCATTTATGGATATGAGAAAGTCGCAGGGTGATGTATATTATAATATTAGTTTTTACGATGAATTATTTGATAGTAGCCTGGATGAAAAGGGGGTTGATTTAGTTCTAGAAATATTAAATGAAAGAGTAGAAAAATATAACGAATGTGTTATGGTTATAAGTCACCGTAAAGAGAGTATAAAATCAGCTAACGGAGACGTTATATTTTTAGAAAAACACAATGGCATCACTAGAAGAGTAAATTTTATTGATTAATTAATATTATGCTAATACAAGGTAACAGACCATTCCAACAAGGTAACCCGTTTCAACCGATGCAAAATCAACCGATACAGTTTCAGCAGCCGGCACCACCTCCGCAACCAAAAGAAAATGAATTACCGCGATTTTTAAATTATTATGCAGATTATTCTGGTTGCGGTCATTGGAGAATGATATGGCCTGAACAGATTATGAACGCTCATAGTAAAGCTTGTGTACACGGGACAACAGTGATGAATTTAGATGAGCGATATTATGTTCAAACGAAAGGTGTTCGTATTCAAAGACAAGCTACTCCTCAGCAATTACAATTTGTAAAGTGGTTAAGACAATTAGCAGATAAAAATAATTTTAGATTAATTTATGAAATTGATGATATATGTTTTTCTGAAGATATACCAGACTATAACAAATATAAAACGGCATTTACCGACCCTACTATTAGACAATCAGCTCAAGAAATGATGTCTATATGCGATGAAATTACTGTTACATGCCCGTTTATGAGAGATTATTATAGAGATAAAACTGGTAATAAAAATGTTACAGTTGTACCAAATTTTATGCCAAAGTTTTGGATTGACAGATTCTATGATAATTCTAGATCAATGGAAAGCTATGATCGTAATAAAAGAAAACCGAGAATTTTATATGCAGGCTCCGGAGCTCATTTTGATGTTGAACAAAGAGTTAAATTTAAAGATGATTTCCACCATGTTAATGATGTTATAAGAAAAACAGTTGATAAGTTTCAATGGGTGTTTTTAGGGGCTCACCCTTTACCGTTGATAGATTTAGTTCGGTCTGGTAAAGTAGAATTCCATCCATGGAAAAAACTATATGAATACGGTAAAGGTTTATATGATTTAAATGTTAATATGTTAGTTGCGCCTTTACAAGATAATATTTTTAACCGTTCGAAATCAGATTTAAAATATATAGAATCTTGTGCATTAGGATTACCCATTGCTTGTCAAGATATGTGTACATATGAAAACGCTCCTATAAAATTTAAAACCGGAGATGAAATGATTAATCAAATAGAGCACACTCTGCAAGATAGAAAACGTTATAAAGCTCTTTGCAGAAAAGGTCGTCAATATGCCGATACAAGGTGGTTGGAAGATGATAAAAATATTGATTGTTATTTAGAATTATATCAATATGGAGTTAATGACTCAAAAAGGGTTAATTTATCTAGATATAATTAGGAACTGTTATATAATTAATGGGTGAGTTACCGTAATATATATTATGATCCCCGTGAAAGATGTATTAATTTATTTACCTGGGATACTGATGGTAAAAGAATTAAAGTAACTACATCTTATGATCCATATCTTTACGTTGAAGGTAAAGGTGAATATGAATCTATATTCGGTACTAAGTTAGTTAAAAAGAGTTTTAGAACTCAGTACGATAGATACAAGTATATTAAGGATACAGGAATTAAAAGGGTGTTTGAAAATCAACCTGCAGTCCAGCAATACTTGATTGATACATTTTGGAAGGTTAATGAAATGTCTGACTTTAGTAAGAATCCTATTAAAGTAATGTTTTTAGATATTGAGACTTATTCACCAGATGAATTTCCTAATCCTCAAGACCCGACCCATACTTGTAATGTTATAACTTGTTTTGATTCCCTAAATCGTCATTATCATACGTTTGGTTTAGGTGAGTTTATTAATAAAGATACTGATGTAACTTATGTTAAATGCTCTTCTGAAAGGGAGTTATTTATGAAATTTGTTGAGTATGTTGAAAAGGATTACCCTGATATTATGTCAGGTTGGAATAGTGAGTTTTTTGATTTACCGTATATATTAAATAGATGTACTCGTATACTTGGAGAAGAATGGACTAATAGAATATCACCATCTGGTAATGTTTATAGTAGAACTATACGTGGTCAGTTTGGTCAAGAGCAAACAAGATGGTATGTTGAAGGTATTTCATTGATTGACTATTTAGACGTATATAAACGTTTCTCAGTAGGTATTAAAGAAAGTTATAAACTTGATGCAATTGGTGAGGCTGAGTTAGGTGAAAAGAAAGTAGATTTCGGTAATATGAATCTTGCAACTCTGGCTGATACTGATTGGCAAACGTTTGTTGAATATAATATTCAAGACGTTAGACTGCTAACTAACTTAGAAGATAAACTAAAGTATACAGAACTAATCAAGATGTTAGCTTATGTAGGTTTAACTACCTTTGAAGCTGCTATGGGTTCTTTGTCAGTAATTAATGGTGCAACTGCAGTTATATCAAGAAAGCGTGGTCAGTGTGTACCATCATTTATTAGGAATGAAGATACAGGTAAAAACCCCGGTGCTTTTGTTGGTGAACCTTTAAAAGGTTTTCAAGAAAATATTATATCGTTTGATGCTAACTCTCTATATCCTAATGTTATGATATCTCTTAATATGTCTCCGGAGACTAAAGTGGGTAAGATTGAAGATAAGAATAATAATGAAATAGTTATACGACATGCCAATGGTCAGGTCTTTACTTTAACACATGAAAAGTTTTTAAAGTTCTGTAAAAAGGAAGAAATAGCTA
>CENK01029472.1_pt1 | contig 14685 bp, 19 predicted proteins | sample 530191 | NCBI WGS metagenome assembly CENK01 (sample SAMEA2619686, study PRJEB7988) | marine metagenome | biome: marine biome (ENVO:00000447); feature: deep chlorophyll maximum layer (ENVO:xxxxxxxx); material: "saline water (ENVO:00002010), including plankton (ENVO:xxxxxxxx)" | depth 60 m | reverse complement strand
TACCAATAACGGAACAGTTGCCGCCGCAGGAGGAGCCTCCGGAAATGGGACTGCCGGATGTACTGGGGCTAACCATATTTCTCCGGGCGGAGCAGGTGGAGCCGGGGGAGTTTTTGTAGAAGTAGTAGATGAGTAAGTTATCATCTGTATGAATATAGTAGACAATTTTTTACCAAACCGTTATAAAAAAGAACTTGTAGAAATTATTGCTAGTCATAATTTTCCTTGGTTTTATCACGATTCAATGAGTTATCGTGGTAATGATGAGGCTAAAAAACCGTCTATTGTAGATAAAAATATAAAAGAAACCTCTCAGTTTGTTCATTTTTTTATGCTTGATACAGGAGAATTTTATTGTTCCGATTATTGGGAAAGATTAAAACCTATGTTTTGGCTTTTTGCTGATAAAACCAATATAGATTATAAAAAAATTGTTAGATGCAAAGCCAATCTTATATTGAAAGATAAAGATTTTAAAATGGGCCAATACAATTTTCCACACACAGATATAAATGAAGATAATGGAAAAGAATATATTACTGCTCTTTATTATTTAATTGATTCTGACGGGCCAACTTATGTCTTTGATGAAAATTTAAGAGATAATTTAGATAAAGATATTTGGACTAGATCGTGTAATCCTTTATCAAACAAAGACTATTCACCACTACCAAAGTCTGTTCATATTAAAGATAAGTCCGAAGTAACTGAGAATAGATTAGTTTATTTTGACGCTTATCAATATCACGCATCAAGCAATCCAATTAATTACTCAAGAAGGATAGTAATCAATTTACTAATGGAACTATAATTATGTATGCTAAAATAGAAAATAACCAAGTATCGGCTTATCCGTATACATTGGATAATTTAAGATCAGATAATCCTAAAGTATCGTTTCCACAAGACTCTTTATCAAGAGATGAGATCGCATCTGGGTATGGGGTTGTAGTTGTTGAAAATACTCCCGCACCTACTGGTAAAGGACAGATGGCCGTTGAAGGCACTCCTGAACATGATAACGGAACTTGGAAAAGAACTTGGTCTTTGGTTCCAAAAGAAAAATCTCAGGTTTCTCCAGACGAAGTTACTAAAGTTGAAAAGCCAGTTAAAGATGGATGGGAATATAATGTTCCAGATATAGAATGGGACGGCTCTCAATGGATTCAGGTTTGGACTGGTAAAGAAAGAAGTTGGATTGAAAACAGATTAGAGGCTTATGGATCAGCAGAAAATCAGATAGAACATATTGTTGAAAATGGGCTAGACTCTTGGAAGTCTAAAGTAGACGAAATAAAAGCGAAGTATCCAAAATCGTAAAAAAAATTAACATTGAAGAAAAGGAAGTATTTGTCTATGACAATGCTTTTGGGTTTTCTAATAGCCAAATATTACTTACCTTTTTACTAAACTCTTTTTTTAAACCAGTTGGTATAGATGCTCCAGATAGCAATGTAAAACATCATACTTCAATGATGTCTGCTTATAGCAAAGATGATGTAGTTAATTCAAATTTTTTTAATTATCTTTCAGTAGACATAAAAAATAAACATTCAGTTTCTATAGACAGTATGTTTAATTGCAACATTAATCTGGTTACTCCATCTGACAGGTTTCATATTCATACTGATTCTGGCGGCGGTTCTAGAGTTACTGCGTTGTATTATCCAAGCAATAATTGGAATATTGAGTTTGGAGGAGACACTTTATTTTTAGACCAAAGTGGTGAGAATATAGAATTTTGTTCTCAGTACAAAACAGACAGATTAATTATATTTGACTCTAGTATTCCTCATATAATAAGACCATCTACAAATCTATCTCCGTATTATAGGCTTTCTTTGGCAATGAAGTTTAAATGATTCCATCATACCTTAATCCAGAAGGAATTCATTGGACAGTGTATTTGGGGGAAACAGTTGGCTTGCCTAATGTTTGCGATATGGATTGTCCTACGTGCGTTGATGATTACTTCAGTTCAGATAACAATCTTGTTGTTGAAGATTTAAGAAATAAAAGAGCATCTAATTGGAAATTTCCAGAAGATTGGGAATTTAAAGAAGATTGGAAATTATCTATAAAAAGATTTTTTTCAAAAAGAAAAGAAAGTATAATTAGTTTTGTGTTTACTGGTAGAGGTGATCCTTTATTTTATATACCTGTCATAAAGGCATATATGCAAGTGTACAGGGATTTAGGGATAAAAGGACATGGAGTTATAAACACTAGCGGTTCTTTGCTTACTAAAGATATGTTATTTTCTTTAAAAGATTTTGGCATAAATGAAATAGTAATAAATCCTTTAGCATCAAATTTTAATTCTTACGATAAGATTTCTTTAGTAAAAAAAGAAATGGATGTTTCTGTAGAGACTCCTCTTATACCGCATTGCAGAGATAAAATATTTTCTATGCTTCCAATAATAGAAAATATAGGAGTTAAGAATTTAATTCTTTCATTTGCGGAACTCTATTCTACAAATGGCGTAAACAAAATGCATAGATATACAGGAGAATCTCCTGAAATAATAAAACAAAATGGCATGTCTTTTGTTGATGATAAAAAAATTGGAAAAGAAATTAAAGAAGAGGTTTTAAAAAAACGTTACTCTTATCCTGTGTACATTACAAAAGCAAATATTCTTATATGAATAGTTAATAACTTAGAGGTTTTAAATGTCTATATCATCTTGGTCTGCAACTGGAGGAGGATGGGACGACCCACTTTTTTCTAGGGCTTGGGACGGCCCTGCTTTATCACCAGACAAGGGCGATCTAACATTAAGTTCTTCAGTACCCTTAATTAGTAGACAGTATTTTATATCTCCCGGCGTTGCTAATCTTGAGATATTGCAGTCTTATGAATGGGATCAATTAACCAGTGCGTGGAGAGATTCTGCGGGTTATTGGAATACCGGCCCTGTTCCTCAGATGGCTGTTGGGTCAGATGATTCTGTTGATAAAGCAGATTTAACATTTACTGCTTATTCTCCTGATATAGGGAGAATGTATAATTTTGTAATAACTGCGGCTACTCAAACTTTAACAGGGTTTGCTCCAGTTGATGGTACTGGGTTTGTTATATCTCCAGATAATGCATCTATACAAATACTCCAAACATATAGTTGGGATGACTATGGAGGTATTTGGTCTAATGCCGCTACAAACTGGAATGATGTAGCATTTGCTCCTAGTGCTGTAGAAACAGGTCAGAACCAACCGGACGCAGGTTCCTTATCTCTTACTGGATCTTCGCCTGATTTTGCTTTAGCGCAACTTTGGTACGTTCCTTCAGGAAGCATGTCCTTGACAGGGTTCTTGCCTCTGTCTACTACAGGGCATATATTTACTCCAGATAAAGCAGATTTAACTGGTCTTGACTTTAACAGGTGGGATGATGCTTCTGGAGGTTGGTCTAGTAGTTCAGATACTTGGGCAACTGGAACGCTTTTTCCAAGTGTTGGAGTCACTTATACCTTCACTATAGATTCAGCAGGAAACTTAGTCTTTGTTCCTTATGAACCGCAGTGGCCTTATGTTGGTGATCCTAAATATGTTCCAGAAATAATAGTCATATAGTTTAATATACATTATGGAAAATACAAAAAAAGAAAAAAAAATTAGCTGGTCTGAAGAGTGTTACAAAGCAGACCCATCTCTTAATGCTCCAAAGCCAATGTATGTATTTAATAATGGAAATAGAATTTTTTATTCTACAGAAAGAAAAGTCAAGGTAAAAAAATAATGCATTTTGATGTTGAAAAATCTAGTATATTTAAAGCAACAGATCATACTTTAGCAAAAAATGTTGCAGAAAAATTAGAAGAAAAATATCCAGGATGGCTTTGGGCAGTTAATGTAATGGATGGAATTGTTGCCGTTAAGTCTATGAGACTTTCAGGTAACTGGGGATTTGTTCTTCATTCTGATAAAATAGATAATGATTACAAAATGGTTGTTATGGCTGGAGGAGAAATACTAGAAAGATTTAGACAAAAAAGAGGAGAGTTTAATGATACTTTGTATAGTGATTTAAAAATGGATCACAAAGGAAAGTTAAACGGAGAATATAGTTAATGAGCAGAATTAAACCGCAGCCACCAACAGAAGGTTCAGAAAATGAATCTATTGAACAAATGGATAATAACTCTGTTATAGGAGAAAATTTTTGGTTGCGTATTGCTCGTGAAGCTTATGATGAGTCTAGTGACTGGGTTGACTCAAATCTTAGAGAGCAGTGGGAAAAAAGTATATCTTTATTTAATAGCCAGCATCCTCCTGGCTCCAAGTATAATACAGGAGCTTACGAAAAAAGATCAAGATTTTTTAGGCCAAAAACTAGAACAGCAGTAAGAAATTTACAGTCAGCAATGGCTGTTGCTTTTTTTACAAATGAAGATGTTGTAAGTGTTCAGCCAAGAAATCCTAATGATATGGAGCAGGTTGCAGCAGCTTCTGTATCACAATCTATAATGCAATATAGATTAACTAATACAGTTCCTTGGTTTCAAACAATGTCTGCAGCTCTTCAAGACGCTGCTGTTCAGGGTGTTTGTGTAAGTCATCAATATTGGGATTACGAAGAGCAGGAAGAATCTTACATTAGTGTAGATAGCAAAAATAAAGCTATAATGGATGAAAATGGAAATCCTGTTTTGTCTACTCAAAAAACATCTATAAAAGATAAACCGGTTATTGATCTTATTTCTCCAGAAAATATTAGAATTGATCCAGCAGCTGATTGGCATGATCCTATTGAAAGCAGTCCTTATATAATACACATTATTCCAATGTATATTCAAGATGTACAACAAAAAATTAAAGAAGGTGAATGGATTGATGTTCCTATTGGAGAGCTTTTAGCTGCTGATTCAGACGATAAAGACAACTCTACTAGATTAGTTAGAGACGAGCCAAGAGAAGATAGGCTTGATAATGAAGCTGGGTATGGAGAAACAGACTCTTATAAAATTGTATTTATACATAAAAATATTATTAAAAAAGAAGGCATAGATTGGTGTTATTTTACAGTTGGTACTGATGCAATGCTTTCAACTCCCACGCCATTGCAAGAAGTATACCCGTGGCTTAGGAATGGAGAGCGCCCTTATGTTATGGGGTATACTAATGTAGAGTCTCATAGAATTTATCCAGCAGGTACTGTAGAGTTAACGCAAGAGCTTCAGGCCGCTGCTAATGATATATGGAATCAAAGGTTTGATAATGTTCGTCTTGCAATGAACAAAAGATATCATATAAGAAGAGATAGAAACATTGATCTTGACGCTTTGTTTCGTTCTGTACCTGGCGGCGCGGTTGAGATGGATGATCCAGATGCTGATGTTAGGGTTATAGATACAAGAGATGTAACTGGTTCTGCATATGCTGAGCAAGACAGAATAAACATGGACTTTGATGAGTTGCAAGGAAACTTCTCAACCTCGACGGTACAGGGTGCACGATCACTCAACGAGACCGTTGGTGGTATGTCTCTCATGGCAAGTAATAGTGGCACAGTTACTGAATATGTTTTGAGGACTTTTTCAGAGACATGGGTGGAGCGCGTACTTAAGCAGCTGATGCGGCTTGAACAATACTATGAAACTGATGCAGTTATACTTGAGCTGGCTGGAGATGCAGCTGCCCAAGTTAATGAAAAATACCAAGGGTCTGTAGATGATCTTTTAAAGTATGAAGTTCTTCTTAAAGTTAATGTAGGCATTAGCGCTACAGACCCATTAAGAAGAGTGCAAAATCTTGTGTCTGGTATCCAGATGCTTGGAGAACTTCCTGGCTTTGCTCAAAGTTTAAATGTTCCAGAAGTTGTTAAAGAAGTGTTTGGTCAGCTTGGATACAAAGATGGTGAAAGATTTGTTAAGATGGAAGAAGACCCACAGGTTGCAGAGCTTATGGCTCAAATGCAGGAGATGCAATCTTACATACAAGGCGAACAAGGAAAGCTTGATAACAGGGTTCGTATAGAAGAAATGAAACAGCAAGGCAACCTTGAAACAGCTAATATGAAGTATGGTGCTCAAATTAGAATGAAAGAGATGGAAGGTCAGATTAAGAATCTTGATCTTCAACTTAAACAAGAAGATGTAGCTACAAGAAGGGCGGAATTAATGTTACAACGAGAGGCTTTGATTAATCAAATAGCTGACGCTGAAATATCTAGGCAAGAAGAAATGGTTGCCGAGGGTGATGTTGGTGTTATGGCTAGAAATGATTACAATCAAATACCTTATGCAGTAGGATAATATGGAATATTATGATCCCCGTGAAATCGGGATTGATGATCTAGTAAAACGAATTAGAATAGGACACGCTACTAGAGATTTTTTAAATACTTCTGTTGGGCAAACAATACTAAAAAAGGCTTTAGTTCAGTATAGACAAGGCATAGATAATTTAGAAAAGATTGGGCTCAATGGATTTAACGGCTCCCAAGAAGAGGAGCTAAAAGAGTACCGGAAGATTATTTCTGATCTCTCAACACCTTTAAAATCGCTTAAGTGGTTTGATAGCGTTATACAAGAAGGAGACAATGCTGATAAGATTGCGAAATATAAATCTTCTGGTGATTTAGAACCATAAGGAGATACTAATATGGAAAACGCTACCCAAGAGGATGCGTTAGAATCAGAAGATGTTGTAGTAACAGAAGAAGTAACGGAAACGCAAACCGAAGAAGATATAACCACCCCAGTCAACCCTCTTTCTGCTAGAGAAAAAGCTTTAGAAGAAATCTACAACAGGAGAAGGGAAGAAGAAGGTGTTGAAGATGTTCAAGAAGTTTTAGAAGATACTCCAGAAGCCCCGGTTTGGCATGATGGAGAAAAATGGCTTACAAAAATAAAGGTTAATGGCGAAGAAGTAGATGTTTCGTTTGATTCTTTAAAGTCTTCTCATCAAAAAGATAAAGCTTCTCAAGAAAAATTTCAAGCTGCTGCAGTAAAAGAGCGCGAGCTTTTGTATAGAGAGCAGCATTTACAAGAACAATTTGAACAATTAAAATCTCAACCATCTGGTCAGGACGTTGAGAAAAAGGAAGAAGTTAGTGATGTTGACGACATTGTCGAAAAATATCACGAAGCATTATTCCAAGATGACGCAGTGGAGGCTGCTAAATTACTCAGAACCTTGGCAAGTAGTGGGCGCGGAAACGCTACCCAGAACATACAAGAGGTTGTAAATCAAGCTATTGTATCTCATGAAGCAAGAAAAAAAGCAGAGCAAGAGCATATTCAGAGAGCAGCTTATCAGGCTGAATTAGAAGATGCAGTTAAATCTTTTAATGAAGACTATCCCGATATTGCTGAGTCTGAAGAGCTTCGAGCGATTGCAGATAGGAAGACGATTACCCTGACGCAGGAGAATCCTGATTGGACACCGTCGCAGATTATCAATGCAGCTGCTGAGTATACTCGTGAGTGGGCTGGAATTAGTCTTGAATCAAATGGAAGGTTTAATCGCAAGAAAAAAATTGTGAGACAACCTAAATCAGTTAGAGCTTCAGCTAACAGTTCAAAAGAAAGTGTTCCTTTGACACCTTCTGAGATTGTTGCAGAAATGCGTAAAGCTAGAGGCCAAACTATATAACTCTTTTGGAGGTTAATTATGGCTGGACAAGTATGGTCAGTTAACACCTCTGGTGGTTATATGTATGCCGACAATCTGAGCCGCCTGCTTCGCATGGCAGTTCAGCCGATGGTAAAGTTCCGTCAGTTCTGCGATGTTAAAGACGCAGCGCATCAGGGTCTTCACCGAGGCGATACATTCCACTGGAACGTGTACAGCGATGTTGCCACTCAGGGCACCACGCTGACTGAAACAAGTACGATCCCAGAAACCTCGTTCACTATTTCTCAGGGAACCATGACCATTACGGAAGCTGGTAACAGTGTGCCGTATACTGGTAAATTAGATGATCTCTCTGAGCAGCCTGTGGCCGAAGTTATCAGGAAAGTGCTGAAAAACGATGCTACTAAAGGATTCGATAATCTTGCTGCTGTGCAGTTTGACGCGTGTAAAGTTCGCGTTGTTCCTACTGCTGGTACGAGTACGACTTCTTTGGTAGTTACTGAAAATGGCGTATGTGCAGTCAACAATAACGTTGCTCTTGGAAAAGAACACGTTAAGTTGATTGTAGACGAAATGAAAGAGCGTAACATCCCGGCTTATGCTGAAGATGATTATTACTCTATCTCACGTCCTTCAACGTACCGCACTCTTAAAAATGATCTGGAAGGAATCAAGCAGTATATTGATGCCGGTTTCCAGATGATCATGAACGGTGAGATTGGCCGTTATGAGGGTGTGCGTTTTGTTGAGCAGACGCATAAGGGTGCCGCAGCTCTCGGTACTGCATCAAGCGCATGGACCAACTCTAAGTCTGATTGGTGCCTGTTCTTTGGTGAAGATACCGTTGCTGAAGCAATCGCTGTTCCTGAAGAAATTCGCGGAAAAATTCCTGGCGACTTCGGAAGGGACCGTGGGATTGCGTGGTATTATTTGGGAGGTTTCGGCCTCGTTCACACACAAGCAGCCCAGTCACGCGTTGTGATGTGGGATAGCGCGGCTTAAGGAGACATATCATGAGTTATAGCGATCCAAGAGCCTATATCTACCAGGATACGGTTGAAACCGATTTCGGTGCTGGTACTGGAACTGCATGGAGCTTTAAAGGTCCTAGCGGAAAACAGGGTAGCCTGAAAAATATTGGTGTTCATGTAACAGAAACTTTTGCTGATGATTCTACTACTGGCAAAGTTTTGGTAGGTACTTCTTCTGACCCTAATGCTTATGGTCAGTTGGAAATTGCCGACACTACTGCAGCTACCAATGTTTTCAACAACCAAGACGATACGAATGCAGTCATTTCTGATGCACTTCCTGCTGATACGCAAATTGAAGTTACTTATGTTCAGTGCGTTGATTCCGGTACTGCCGCAGGAAAAGGCTATGCATATGTTGAAGTCGAATGGTACTAGGAGGCAATATGAAAGACAGCGCAAGTGGTAAAATGCCCGATAACGGACTTTCTGAAAAGAAATCTTTTGCTAACGAATCTCCAGCTTCTATGGGGATGGACAGCAAAGGTCCTGACCAGAAGCCTATCGGCGTTGTAAAAGGTAGCGTCAATACTTCTCACGGGAAGTTTGAAACTGCATAATTGAAGCGGGGGAGGGGCAACTCTCCCCCAATTCATTTAGGAGAACAAAATGAATATTAACGTAATCACTGCTTACATTGGCGATAAAGTTGAAACTCCTTTAGAAGGATATGGTTCTACAGAACCAAAACAAAAAGGATACACTAGCGGAAGCCAGTTATTTGATGAGCGTTGTGAAATGTACAAAGCTGAACAGCCAAGGTCTAACAACGAAGCTAGGGTTAATGGCCGTATGGTTCGTTCTGGAATGTCTGTTTCAGGATGGAGCTACTAACAAGTAAGTGAAAATAATAACAGTTCCTGAAAAGGAAATAAAAGACTTTACCCCAGAAGATTTTGGCGGGATAAGGAAAGAAAAAACAGTTTGTGTAATTAGATATGGAGCTTTCGGAGATATACTGCAAACAAGTTCAGTATTACCTTTGTTGAAAAATCAGGGATATAGAGTTTGTGTTAACACCAATGAAACAGGAAAAGACATATTAAGGTCTAATCCTTATGTTGATGAGCTTTTGGTACAAAGAACTAATCAAATATATCCAGATAAACTAGATGATTATTGGGATCATTTTTATGGACTGTTCGATAAAGTAATACAATTTTCAGAATCTGTAGAAGGAAGTTTATTAATTGTTGGGGACAGGACCATTCAATTAGAACATGGTCCAGTTTTAATTGCTGGAGATAAAAAGTTTAAATGGAGTAAAGAAGATATTCATTCTGAGTGTAATGTTAATTACATGGAAAGAATGCATGACATTGCTGAAGTAGATTATGAATTTGATACTTCTTTTTACCCAACAAAAAAAGAAGAGTCTAGAATAAAAGACTGGAAGAAGAAAAAAGTAAAGACTAAATACCTTGTTATGAATGTTTTGTCTGGTTCTTCTGTTCATAAAGTATGGCCAGGAAATGATCAGTTAATGGCCAAGTTTCTTGATAATCGTAAAGACGTTACATTTATTACTGTTGGCGATTATGCTTGTAAAATTCTTGAACAAGGTTGGGAAAAAGAAAGAAGGGTTATAACTACATCTGGAGATTGGCCTATTAGAGATGTGCTAACTTTAGTTAAGCTATGTAATGTAGTTGTTGGCCCTGAAACTGGAGTATTAAATTCAGTGTCATCTAATAATAATGTTCATAAGTCTTTATTTTTATCTCACTCCTCTAAAGAAAACTTAAGCAAGTATTGGAATAATACTACATCTTTTGAACCGTTTGAGGCAGAGTGTTATCCATGCCATAAAATGCATCATGGATTTGATACTTGTAATAGGGATGAAGAAACCGGGGGTGCTTTGTGTGCATCAAAAATACCTGTAGGTAAAGTTTACATGGATATAGCGAAGAACTTAAAATGAGCACTTATTTAGTTTTATGCCAGGATATGGCTAGAGATATAGGGATACCAGGCACTGGACCTTCAAGCGTTACTGCTTCTGATCTTTCAGAAGAGGAGACTGCTGTTGTTCGCTATGTTAAACAAGCTGATTTAGATATTCAAAGGCGATGGTTTAACTGGAATTTTTTGTGGACTGAAGCCACTATTACACCATCAGCTGGCACATCAACTTTGTCATCTCCAGCTGACTTAGGAAACTGGAATCTTGATGCTATTGTTTGGTCTAAAGCTACCAACGATTACCAAGAGCTTGACTATATGGATTGGGACGAATACAAGCTTGAATATAAACTTGGGGTTATAGACTCAGGTACGCCTGAAGTATTTGCTGTAAAACCTGACAATGTTCTAGATGTGTACCCAACTCCTGATACAACTACATCTATTTCTGTGGAGTATTGGAAGACTCCTACTGAGCTTTCAGCAGATTCAGATACTTCCCCTATACCAGCCAGATTTCATAATATTATTATTGCTAGAGCTAAGATATATTACGGAGAGAATGAAGATGCACCTGAAATACTTAATGGAGCATTGGCATCTTTTGAGGATTTAATGGATAAGTTAGAGTCTGATCAGCTTCCTGGTCAAAAGAATAGAAGGTTTTCTAAGGTTCAGGATTTATTTAACTATACAGTTAGACCAGAATGACAAAGTTACGTAATAGAGCTCTTACGCCTTCAAGTATAAGGTCTAGTTATTTTCCATTTACTGGAGGAATAAATTTAGTTGATCCGGCGTTAACCATTACTCCTGGAGAGTGTGTATCTGCGGATAACTTTGAGGTAGACATAAGGGGAAGGTATCAGAGATTAGATGGTTATGAAAGGGCTGACGGACAGACACTTCCATCTGAGGTTGTATATTATAGAATTCCTTTTACTCTTGGAACATCTAAAGATTCTGTTTTTAGCAGCGCTTATAGCACGGCTTTTGATCTTCAAATTCCATCTACAGGAGACATGATAAAGGGAGAGACAAGCGGAGCTTTAGGGTCAATACTTCAAGTTAGCATTGAAGATGTTACTGGAGATTCTGCCGCAGGTTCTTTTGCTGGGTCAAATGGTGAAGGATATGTTTATTTTATAGTAACAAGCGGAACACTGCAAGATGGAGAAACCTTGCTATTTTTAAATAAAGACAGCGCTTTTGGTAGCGCATTTAATGTGGAGTATAAATAATGGGAACACCTACAGCCTTAAGAAAAACTAGAGCAGTTTTAACAGGCACGAGTTTTGCTGACAATACTACAGGCGCAATTACAGCACAGATGTTACGCCAATATGTAGAGTCAGATATGGGAGGATATGCCTGTATAAATAATGCTGCAGGCGATGGCACTCCCGCTGTACAAGCAATTGCAAATGGTACTACAGTAACCGTTGACTTTTCATTAGGATCATCTGGATCAGATGTAGCGCAAGATACCGGAACCGTTTCTTCTACAACTGTTGGCGCTGATGCTGATTTTGCAAATGATCAAATAAGAATATATGACAAAGGATTTTATTTTGTTTCATGTAACTTGTGCATAAAGCAAGCCGCAACAGCCAATATTATTTGGACTGCAATGGTTTCTACTGACAATACCGGAGGAAGCGCAACGGATTCTCCTGCATTAAAAGGAATTGAATACATTACTAATGCTAATGATGTTGCTAACTTTAACATGAGCGGTATTATAGACTGCACTGGACACACTACATATACTGATGTGTATGCAAGAATCAAGCATGACAACGGCAGTAGTCAAAATATATATCTAAACTACGGTCAATTGTCTGCTCTTAGGATTGGCTAATGGGTCTTTATGCAACATCAGTTGCCTATGGTCCACCAGTTTTAAGAGATGCTGATGCTGATGCATCTCTAGTAACTGAGCTTAGATCAGCTATAGAGGACCAAAGAAGCATAATTACAGTTGTTCCGGGAGAAGGCTCAGTGCTTGGTGTCTGGGTCTACAATGGATATATTTATGCTTTTAGAAATAAAGTTGGCGGAGCTTCTGCTGGAATGTACAAGTCATCCAGCGCGGGATGGTCTGAAGTAAGTCTTGGTACTGCTTTAAATTTTGATGGGACCACTACAAATGGAGAGCCTACTCCAGGAGCAACTGGAACACCAACAACTTTAACAGGAGCTACTAGCGGAGCTCAAGCTGATTTGCTAGGTATATCTTATTATGGTTTATGGGAAACTGGCGCCGCTGGATCAATGGTCTTGGGAAACATAACAGGAACATTCCAAGATGATGAAAATATTCAAATGCCGTTACTTGCTTTTGATGCAGGGACATCAGAAATTAGTGCTGGAGATACTATAACAGGTGCTTTATCTGGCAATACAGCAGAGGTTACTAGCGTTACTATTACATCTGGATCGTACGCTGGTTCAGATGCAGCTGGATATATTTCAGTAAAAAATAATACTGGAACATGGACAAATAACGAGAATATAAATGTATCTGGTTCAAGTAAGGCTTTAGTAAATGGAGCGGCTGAACCAACATCTGTTACTGTTGCTGTTGCAGACGGAACTACATATGAACAAACTCTTGCACCAAACGGCAAGTATGAGTTTATAAATTATAACTTCCGTGGAGATGCTACAGGTATTACTATGTATGGAGTTAATACTGTAGACAATGGGTTTTCTTGGGATGGCACTACTTTTATTAAAATTAAAACTGGTACAAGCACAGATACTCCAGAGCATATTATAGCTCACACAAAACATTTGTTTTATTCTTACCCGAATGGATCAATACAGCATTCAAGTATTGGGGCTCCAAATAAATGGAGCGCGATAACTGGAGCTGCTGAACTTTCGGTTGGAGACGTAGTCTCAGGATTCTCTACTGAAATAAACGATGTAATGTCTATATTTACTAGAAACCAAACGTTTATGTTGTATGGTTCTTCAGCTGCAGATTGGGCACTTAAAAGATTCCATCAAGGAACAGGAGCAATACCGTACACTCTTCAAAAGATGGACCAAACATTTTTCTTGGATGATAGAGGTATTACATCTGTCTTTACTGTGCAAGCTTTTGGTGATTTTCAGTCTGCTGTTGCTTCTGATTCTATTGATCCATATATGCAGAAGAAAAAAGACAAGGCTATACTTTCAGTAAAAATTAGAGCTAAGAATCAATACCGTTTATTCTTTAACGATAAAACAGGTATTACTATGACTTACATAAATAGGCAGAACCAAGGGATTATGCCATTTACACTTAAACATCAGATATATTCTGTATGTTCAGCTGAAGATTCTAATGGATTTGAAGTTATATATGGTGGGTTTGATGATGGGTATGTGAGGAAGATTGATTCTGGAACAAGTTTTGATGGTCTATCAGTTCCATCTTTTATAAGAACCTCTTACTATAACTATGGCTCTCCTCAATCAAAGAAAAGATTTAGAGATATTAATCTAGAGGTTAATGCTGACACAGCAACAACGTTAACAATACAGCCAAGCTTTGATTATGGAGGGACTTATAGCCCTCGCAGTTCTCCTGCCGCTTCATCATATACTATTAATGTTACAGCAGATCAGTGGAATGAAGATGATATATCTAGTGATACTACTGGTGTTACTGTTGTTGCTTCAGAAAGAGTTAAAATAAACGGCATAGGAACTAACATGGGTCTTATTATTAAGAACGAATCTATTTATGATAAACCAATTACTCTTCAAGGAGCGGTTGTGAACTATTCCCTAAGAGGTATTAGACGATGAAAATCCCAGTTAAAGGAAAAGGCAATACCAGTCTTGCATATATAACCAATGAAGAAAGAAAACTTCTGAGGCGTAGGGATGCTGTAAAAGGATCGCCTAATAAAAAGATGGATCACGGACTTCCCAGCTTGAGAGAAGGCGGCGATGGCGGCGGCGGCGGCGACTATCGTGATGATATGCGTAGAGCAAAAGAATTACGAGCTAAAGAAGACGCTCTTAAGGCTGCTGGTTTTACTAAAGCTCTTACAGTAGGGGGAGGCAAAGGAGCAGGTGGTGCTGAAAAATATGTTCATATAGGAAAAGGTCTTAGCGCTGGTTATGTGGGAGCTCCCAGAACTCCTACAAAATACGGTTCCGGACCT
>CENK01003664.1_pt1 | contig 14821 bp, 22 predicted proteins | sample 530191 | NCBI WGS metagenome assembly CENK01 (sample SAMEA2619686, study PRJEB7988) | marine metagenome | biome: marine biome (ENVO:00000447); feature: deep chlorophyll maximum layer (ENVO:xxxxxxxx); material: "saline water (ENVO:00002010), including plankton (ENVO:xxxxxxxx)" | depth 60 m | reverse complement strand
AATTTCCTGACTCATCACCTGTAGCCATTTCATTGAGTCTTAAGTCATTGACGTATGTACTTGCCATATTATTTCCTCATTAGAATTATATCATTATGCTGCGACATCTTCCCAAGATGCTGTTTGTCCTGGTACTACCGCAGAATAACTTGCTGTTTGTCCTGGGACGACATCGCCCCATACTATTAAACTTGTAATTGCGCCCGTTCCTGCTTCGCCTGTAACAGAAACATTGGCATCACCAGATACTGATTCTGCCCCTACATCACCTGTAGCTGATAAACCAGTAATTGATAATATATTGTTGGTTACTAAACCTAATGTACCTAGTGCGCTTGTTCCAGCAACTCCTGTACATGCTACATTAGCATCGCAGGTAACTGTTTCATCGCCCAGTGCTATAGTTGATGCGGTTCCAGATACACCTGTTATAGCAAATCCTGCGGCTAGTATTGTTCCTAGCGCTGTAGTTCCTGCTACGCCTGTTTCTGCTACATTAGCATCGCCAGATACAGTTTCTGCTCCTAGCGCTGTAGTTCCTGCTAAACCTGTTAAGGTTACACTAGCAGGCGTTCCGCCCCACTGACCAGAGTTCCAGGTGCTTCTACCCCAGCCGTTAGACACTTATTTTTCCTTACGCTATACGAATTACAGCGTTACTAGCATCTGCTGTAGGGAATGTAATTGTAAATGATCCAGCAGTAGATGTTTTATCTCCACCAAAATCAAACACTGCTACAGCGGGGTCTCCTGTAGCGGTATCATTAAAAATCATACAGCCACGAGCCGTAATGGTTGCAGTTCCAAAAGTAAGATCGGCAAAATCGGTAAACGCTGTAGTTCCTGATGTCGTTGGGTCAACACGGGTTAAAGAGTTTCCCTTAGCCGTATAGTTGGTTCCACTTGCTTCTTGGTTTGTGCTATACGCAGTTGTAGCAGCCGACATGGTGGCTGAACTTGTGTAAAGCGCCAATCTAAATGTATTACCGCCTGAGTTTTTAAAATTGTGAACACCTTCAAGAAGTTCTTTCTTAAAGCTGGTACACATAGCTTGTGATATAGCCATTACAGCCTCCTTATTATATTTGCCAGGTCTTTATGACCTTGTTTTTCTAATTCATTGCATACTGTGCAGATATGGTTTTTTATTCCTTCTCTAACATAAAATTCAATGATCCATTTACATCTATCTCTAAAAGCATGAGCTTGCGCCTTTACCATAGGATCAGCATTATCGCTTATAGAAATTAGTTTATTTGTAGCCATTTCAGCTATTTCTTCAATAGTATGACCTCGATTTTGAGTTGTTTGAACTCCTAAATCTCCTATTGATATTTCAAATTTATCTGTTTGCATTAATATTTATCTGGTTCGACTGGCACTAAATCGTTTCTATCAATAATGCCAATTGGTTTTTGCGGTTCGTCTTTTTGCACTTTTGACCATTTGCATGCTTTAATTATCCCATCAGCATCTTGATAGGTAATTTTAGGATCACTCAATCTATGATACCCATACAACTTATCTTTAATGTCTACATCAGTATCCATAAGTGATGATCTAGGTGCTATTGATACTTCAATTCCTGCATCTATACATTTTGATAGCCAAAACTCTACGCACCCTCTTCCTGCTTCAGCAAAATGCATATTAGAGTTATATGTAAAATCTACGCCAAATACAGAAATACTTTTTACTTTTACCCAAAGAGCAAATGCTATTGAATAAGCTACTGTGTTATTAAAATAAGCACATCCTAAAGACGCTACAATTTTTTCTAATGGATATTCAACAGCAGTAGGAACTCTTTTATCTAGTTCGCATGTATATATTGGGCAATAAGCTTGAGGAAGTTTTTCCCTCATCATGCTTGTCATTCCCCCAGCATCTTCTGTGTCTAAAAAACGACTCATTGGATCAAGAATAAAAGCCCTATCTATATCGGGCAAAACACCTATCATTGCGTTTATTGCCCACACTTCATCAAACTTTATGCTATGTGCTTGAGACAAATGAAAATCTATCTGGCTTAGACCCATAGCAACTATTGCAATGTCCTTGCCTTCCAGTTCTTCTATAAAAAACGCATTATGCATTTATTCTTCTTTGACCACTCCTGTATGCATCTTTTCTGTTGTAACTATCAGATTCTAAAGTAAGCCTTCCAAGAGCTTCTTTAAATCTACCTTCATATGTTGTTAATATATCAGCCTCTCCTTTCATATAAGTATACGCTTCTACTAAGCTAGCATAAAGCAATACTTCAGAAGCATTGGTTCCTAACCAAGAGGTGCCATCGGATGATGCTGTTATTGACTGAGGTACATAAAAATAATGAAGCTCTACATTAAAACCAGCATTAGGCGTTGGCGCTAATATAAAATAGTCGTTATCAAATTGACCATAATATTTAGGCACCCCACTTGTTGCTGATGCTGGATACGCCTCTCTAATAAAATTTACATCTTTGTTTAATAAATAATTGTAATTACTATCACTGTCTATTATTGCCAAAGAATATGGATACAAATAATCAGTAGGTGTAGCCAAATAAGAGTTACCCGAAGTAACAGAAGCGGTTACATTTTTTCTAAATTCAGGAAGCTCAACAGATTTTATAATTCTGTTTTCCGCCTGGACAATAATATTTGTAAGATTATTTACAAATGATGTTTCTGTATTTTCAGTATAATCTTGTATAGCTGATTTTAATGTTGTAAATGTCCAACTCATTCTGTACTCACTGTTAGTTTGCCGACATCGCCCGTCATTTTAAGACCCATTGTGCTTGAACCAAAAATATCTAAACCTCCGCCAATCGGATCAAAAGAAAAATAACTAGTCGAATCTTTTTCACCTTTATCAACTCTTGCATCAAAAAGTGACTGAACATCTGATGTATCTACATCACCTACACGCAATTGAGGATGATCAGGATCAAAACAATGTTTGCAAACTCGCAAACCATTTCTTGTTTTGTCTTGCACCTCATATCTAAGCTCATTAAGTTTGTATGTAAATCCACACCTATCGCATTCACCTAATGCTTTTTTAGCTCTTGCATAACCCATATTAGTATTGACCTTGGACTAGATCAGGAACAAATCTAACTGGAGCTTTTTCTCTATCTGCTTCACTTACCTCATCCCAAAGCTGATCATATCTTTGCTTTAACAATGGCGCTCTTTGAATCGCTTCATCATTTTTTGTGCATATGTTGTATGCAAGCGCATACGTCAAGCATGGCAAATATCTAGTAGGTATATCTGCATTATTAGAAGCTGGATCACCAACATCTTCTACTCTATTTACATAGTCATAAACTAATGTGTATGTTTGTTGGCTATCAGGCGTAGACCATAAAACTATATTTGATGTGCCTACATTTTTGTCTACAAAAAACTGGGTTGGCTTTGCTTGATTAAGTTTTGTTGCTTGATGGTTATATTCTGTTCTAGAGATTCTGCGAAGTCTTTGATCAAACTGCTTATCTACATTTCCAGAATCGGTTCTAATAAATGCATCTACTACGTCTAATGCAGAACTAGGCAAAGCATAACTGCTAGTTCCCGCAGTAAGCGTTTGTGTATTTTGTTCTATAGACCAAAGATTAAGACCTTTATTTTGCCATTCTAAAAAAACAAGATTTAAGGCTCGTTTTGCACTTCTAAAATCATAGCCAGAACGCATTTCCATGCCACAAAGATCATAAGCTTCTTCAAGTATATCGCCTATGTCTAAGTTAAATGTTGTTGTTCCGCTTGTAGCCATTTTTTACCTTTTAATCCTTGTGATCTTAATTCCGTTCTTGGTCACAGTAGTTTTTTTCTTTTTGCTAGCTGGAGCCTTAACAATTTGATTTTTCATGTTTGCTCTAGATATGCTCATATTTTACCTGTATCTTGCTGTTTTCTTTGCTATTTTTTTTGGTTGTTTTACAAACTGCTTGCCTTTTCTATTACCCGCAGCTTTTGCTCTATTGGTTGCAGCTTTTTCGCTTTTGCTTAAAGATTTCCAAGCAGCATCTGGCAAGTATCGTTTTTTGCCTTTGCTTGGTTTTCTATCAGAGGTACGCCATTTTTGCTTTCCCCAATCTTTGAGAGAGCGTTGTGATTTTTTTAACGGCATTAATCCTCCTCTTTTAATTCATCGCTATATAGATTATTAAATGTAATTAAAGGGTCTAGATAGCTTTCATGTCCTTCTGCTGAATGTATATGTTGTGATGGCGTAAAATCAGGAGCGCCCTCACCAGTTCTCCACAAAGCAGGACTTGTTGCCCTAACTCTATTATTTGGCAAAGCTACAACATTGCCTTTCCAAGGACAGTCTTCTGTTATATACAAAACATGCGATTGTTTGTGTTGAGCAGGATCGTCTGCAATTGAGTTATTTGTATAATCAACTGTAAAAAGATATTTGCCCTGATAGAACTTATTGTCTATTTTACAAAGCCAAGGACTAGAGCTAACTCTATCCATAACAACTACAGAGTGATCTCTAGATTCACAATCCCAAGGCTGGGCTAAATGGTCTTCCATAGGAAGCGCCCATTCTTCCACTGGTATATCTGCAACTAACGCCTGTATAGGCATTCTTGCCCACATAGCGCCACCATGAACATTTTCCATGTCTTCATGGCTATCTATCTCGCAACCAGTAAAAACTACCTGAAAGCTTAATGATCTATCTGGTATTGTATTAACAGCAATAGCTAAAGCATGAATGAACTCCCCGTGATATCTTTGATGATTACAGGTAAATTCTTTCCTAACCCAGCATTTAAACTGAGGTATATTGCTGATTAAATACGACACTACTTATAGCCACCACCCTTAGCCTTGTATTGCTTTGCAAGCATTTGCGCTTTTCTAGCTGACCATTGCCCAGGCTTTCCACCTTTGCTGCCAGCTTTTATTCTGTTAAACAGATTTTTACGCATGGTTGGCTTTGTGTAGTTGCCAGCTTCATTAACCCTTGATTTTGATTTTTTAGCTCTACTCACTACTTAACACTTCCATCGTCTACGAGCCTGTCTAATCCTAGAATTTGGATCATTTTTAGTTTTAGCAGAACTCCTTTTTAATTGACCTAAAGACCTAGCGCAGTAAGATTTTCTGCGTTTTGCAGCCTTACTACCCTTTTTAACTTTACCTGTAACCGCTGTTTGTAACTTAGAACCTGGGTTAGCTTTACGATAAGCCGCAACCCCTTTCTTAGTCATCCCAGCGCCAGACTTAGTAGGACGATAATTAGCACCCTTACCCTTTGTTGTTTTGGGTATAGGATTCTCTCGTTTTCTTTTGGTCATAAAAAATATTTACCAAATACTATTTACTAGTTTATGGTCTTTTGTCTTGACGACCACCCATAGCGCGACCTTTAGTGCCAGTTATACCGCCACCAAACATCTTTTGGACGTATTCTTTGTAGGTTTGGACTTTCGCCTCTTTACCTCTTTCGGTTCCGCCACCGCCCATAAAGGTTTTGCCACCACTGGCTTTATATTTAGAAGACTTTCCGCCTCCTGCCATATACTTTGTTTTTTTATTTCCTGCCATAATAATTGTTTCCTATAAACTATTTCTTTTTAGTAGCTTTCTTTGCCGCTGGCTTTTTAGCTACTGCTTTCTTAGCTGGTGTTTTTTTCTTCGCTGCTGTCTTTTTAGGCTTAGTGGGCGCTTTACCACCCACATAAGCTTCATTAACATCAGGGGTTGAAGGATCATCAGCAATATAATGACCTTCATCATTTCTTGCTCTTTCTCCATTCATCTCTGCACACTTTCGCTCTGCATCAGATAAATCTGGATCAGGACCAAACACAGGAGTATATATCCCGTTTTCTCCTAATTTAAGAACTTTGTATTGCGCAGGAAATTCACCAGTTTCAGAAATGACATATTGTTTACTTGCCATATTCTTCTCCTGTTAGTCAGAATACACCTTAACCATCTCTAATGTGATGGAATAAGTGTCTCCTGACGAGTGACCTTTTGTAGTAAAAAGGATATCTCCGTTTTTACCGCTACCCGCATTATTTGGAATACCACCGAAATCTTGGAAGTCCATGTGTCCATTACTACTTTCTGCAAGTTCCATTAAAAGAACATTGGTTGAAGCATTAAGAAACAATTGAACAGACATGCCTACAATTGCATGGCTTACTCTCATAACGCGAACTTCAGAGCAAGCGACTCCTTCTGCATTGGCAGCTAAGGCAGAAACATCTACCTTTGCTACCGCAGATTCGCCAGTTCCGTCACTGACGTTGGTAAACTTCATAATACAGTTTCGTGGACCATCTTGGATGGTTTGTGAAGTTACTGTATCAGCCATTATTTACTCCTAACTAAAGCTATGAGAAACAGTGCCGTCACCAAATACATGTCCATTCAGAAGCCATATAGCATCTGTAATAGCCACACATCTAATATGTCCGCCAATAAAGCGTCCATCAGTGTCAGCATCCATAGTTAATCTATAGTCAGCAGCAGCAGGGAGATTCCATCCAGCAGTATCGATATTTTCATTAAGAGCTACTACGCTTCCTAATTCATCTTTATCAAGCTGAAATACCATTCCCTGAAAAGTATCGGCATCAGAAGCTCCTTGTAAAATAAAAGAACCTGTAAATGTGGTGCCGATATGGAATTCATAAAATAACCCCGCAGCAGCCGCTGGTAAAGTTACTGTTATACCCGCAGCCCTGTTAAGGCTAAAGATAGTTCCAGACTGTGCAGTAGTTGGGGTGTAAGTTGCATCAGTAATGCTTGTTACAGGAAATAAGTTATTAAGTGTTCCTGTAGTGCTAACATTACCACTAGAATCAACATCTAGATTGGTTGTAACCGCTCCAGTTGATGAATTTTTGGTGATTTGTTCAAAACCACCTTCGGACCTTACTGGTCCATTAAATGTTGTATTCGCCATTATTTTCTCCTAAAAGAAAAACTCTATCATCTTGGCTTGTCTGCTAGGGCAGTTGATAGAGCAATTTATATACCCCTAGATACGAAAAAAGGGAGACCCCGTTAAGAGCCTCCCTTGTGTTCTTACGAACTACCTGGTGATCCGAAAATTCCAAGTGGGTCAGATACTCCAAAAGAATATCTTTCTCTACTTTTATATCTCACATTACCAGTGTCAAAGTCTCCGTCCATTGATGTAGTCATAGGACTTCTGACAAAGTGCTTCATACCATCAGGTACATCTGTTGTGATAAAGAAAGCATTTGTGTCAGTCAAATAATGATTGACAGTAAAGCCTTCAGGAATCACGCCATTTGTTTTGATAGCATTGATGTCATTGTCAGCCGTTCCAACTCTGTAATCACTTTGAAGCAATCTAGTTGCTACAAACTGAAGATCAGAAGGAATGATCAACTTTTTAGGTCTTGCTGCGATTTTAAGACCTCTTTCGTCCGTCCACTTGCCGATCTGAATAATCGCATCTTCTAGAGATGTTTCATTCAGGTCTGCGCCAGTAGTTGGTCTATTAGAGTTCTTACCTCCACTTACAAGAGGGTGTCCATCACCACCAGTAACTCCATCACCTGATGCTGTGAATAAATTCACGCCATCACCTGATTGGAAGGTGGCAGTAAAACCATTGTTAAGTGGATAAACCGCTTTAACCTGTTTGGTATAAGCCATTGCACGAGCAAGCGCTTTGGTATATCTGCCAGAAAGACTCACATAAAGATTATCTTCCATAGCTTCTTCAGTAATACTGAAGCCCATCGCAATTGTTTCGTGAGTGTAGCGAGCCACAAAAGACTCTTGAGCAACGTCATAACTGATCGCTGCGCCTTCATCTTTAACTGGTGCTGCACCAAATCCAGATAACTTGAGTTCTTCCTCGAATGATCTCTCAGAATTTTCAGTTACATAGATTTCTTCATGCTCATTTTCGTAGTTTGTGTACTCTTCTCCAAAGAGAGCGTTCAATCCAGGGAGAAGCTGCTTAAGCTCTTGCGCTCTTGATATAGCTGCCATAATTTATCTCCCTTAACCGACGCCAGTTGTGTTTAGCAACTGATGACCTACGTTAAACATTACTAATACATCAGTGAAGCTATCACCAACAGCACTATCTGGACCATCGACAAAGTCAACGATCTTTAAAGGTAATGTGTTAGTAGTTGCTACAGTTGATATATCAACCGAATTTTTGCTACGACCAATTGATGTTGATCCTGCTGTCTGCACAATTGCACAGTTCTTACCAAGATCATCTTGGTCAGCTGCGCCATCGCATTGCATTTGCATAATCAAAAACGGGTCAGAAGCAACATACGCCACAATGTCATCCGCAGCAATTGAAGCTGGGAAATAATTGTTAGGCGTGAATTGACCTGTGGTTGGGTCAGTGTAAGCGCATCCAAGGAATACACCTATAGGAGTACAAGCAGTTGTGCCAGTATCTTTTTGGATAGTTGTATTCGGGTTATCATCGCCCCACTTGACTAAATCGCCATAGAAAATTGATGTTCCATAAGCGTTTTTAATTTTGTAGTGCGTAACCTTAGCATTGTATGCAGCAGACACTAATGAACCTACAGGCACCGCTCCGTGTGGAGTTGCACTTGAAGCCATAATTGTCTCCTATCGGTTTTTACCGATTAAATAGTTAATATATAGACTCTACGAGTCTTTGCCAAAGGATGTCCTCGACTTACGTTCAAATACGCCTTTAGGCATACGAGGATCATTCTCTTTAAAATAGATGTTATCTACCGATTCCATCTGTGTTTTTGCAATATTATTAAAATGCTCGTTCCTTGCTTCCGCAATTTCTTGTGGCATTTTGCATAACAATTGCCCACCTATTTCGATATTACCTTTCTGCGCCCATTCCGAATTATGGTCCATCATTTGGTTTTGCAGTTCAGGGTGGTCTTCCAATCTACTTGGTTCCCAACCTTCTCTGAATCGCCTAGATACATTGGTGTTATCATTATTGCCTAGTGTGGCAGTTCTGATCCACCTAAATACCCATCCTTCTTGTGGTACAGGGTCTGGTAAGTTAGTGGGATTTTCCCAACTTTGTACTCGTTGGGCAGCTTCTCTGCTGTCTAAAGCCCTTGGGCTACGCTCTTGTTTTGAAGACTCCTGGTTAGAGCCTTCCGTCTTATCGACAGTGTTTTTTTGCTCTGCCATTACGCCTCCTTTAATAATTGATTTGCATACTGTTCTGGCGTTATACCCAATTGCCGAGCTAAGGCAACCTGGGTTTTCGTCAGTCGTATTTGCGTGGGTTTTTTATTTCCGCTATCCCTCGTTGCGGATGCAACAACTGTTTGTGGTTGTCGTTTAGAAGTTCCTTCGTCAATAACCATTTCTGAATTATTGTCAGCTTGAACTCCAAAAAAGCTTGGAAACTCGTTTCTCATTGCTTTGTCAACTTCAGCATAATACTGCTCTGATTTACTTTCAGGGTCTATGCCATTGTTGCGTAGCCGTACATCCATAGTTAGAGCATATGATGTCATTTCTTGTTGAAATGGCTCTTGTCCCATAAACCAAGGATTTTTTTGCGCCCATCTTTCCATATCAGGGTCTAACTGTCTTGGTGGCGCTTGTTGTAATTGTTCTTGCATTTGAGGCATTTGCGCTGCAATTTGATTCTGGACTTGTTGTGCTGTTGATCCAGATTGCTGCTCTGCTAATGTGGCTTTTGCAAGAAGCTCTTGAGCCTTAGCCATACCATCAGCATCACCTTCATCGTATGCTTTTTTATATTGTTCTGTAGCAGCTTGTTTTGCCCATAAAGCATTGTTTCGTGCAGATTGATTTAAAACATTACCACCCTGCTGAACCATTTGCTGTAAGCGCTGGTTTTCTTGCATTATAGTCTGCAATCTTGTGGCTGCTTCTTTTGCTAACCTTTCTTGCGACTCTTTAGCTCTACGCTCTTCATGGTACTCGTATTTAACTTGGTTAATACGATCTGCTGCTCTTTGACTATAGTTTGCTATTTCAGCGTCTACATCGTCATTGTTTACAGCATTTTCTGCATCTTTTGATTTTTTAGGTCTACGATCTTCTTCTGGAGTATCGTCTACAATTTCTACTTCTACTTCGTCTGATTCCATAGAATTAATTTCTGTTGTTACGCCAAAAAATTTGTCTTCACTGGTAGCCACTGGACTTCCTGTATCTATAGGTTCTTCATTAATTATTTCTGTTTCACTCATGCTCTTACCACTCCTGTAGGATCGTCAACAACTGCTTCCACAGTGTCATCGTTAATTAAACGAAACTCTTGTCCATACATTTTGATACGAGTGCCTGAATACGCACGAAAAATAACCCAGTCTCCATTTTTACACCAAGGACCAGTTGGAAATCTGCTTTCATCTTGATAGCATTCATTTCCCATTTTTAAAACATATCCACAGATATTAGATATCTCTTCATCTCTAATTGTTGAAGAGGCTTTTACTATTCCGCCTTTAGTTTTTTCATCCGCCTGGGGCATAGCAACTAGTATTTTCCAGCCTTTTGGTTCTGGTAACTGACTTTTTACATCATCAGATACAATAGGCTTTTTAACACTTTCTGGTTCTGGTATATCTTTTAAAGCTTCTTTACTCATATTGCACGACCTTAAGGAGTCGAGTTCCTATTCTTCTTGGATGTGTTTTTCCACCCAATCTAATAATTCACGTTCAGCCAAAGCCAAACCTTCAACTACTCCAGCCATTTGTTTGTAGTCTTCAAAACTTTTGCAAGCTCCTGTAGACATATGATCAGAGTATTCATTCATAATAAGTCGCAAACGCTTTTTCATAAACTCAGAAAGAGATAATCCTTCCATGTTTGATGCTTGCTCTGCGATATTATTATTCATTCGTATTGCTATCTTTAGCGATTTCTATGCCAATGTCAACCCCTTTCTGATAATCCTCTCTTGCGGCTTTATCTTTTAGCTGTTGATTTTCTAGCAAGTCGCTAGCAATACGCTGTCCTATATTTGCTCCCGCCATTTCTGCTTGAGATGAAATTCGTTCTTTTTCTAGAGCATCTCTGCTTGCTGCTTTTTGAGCGTCAAGTTGTAACTTAGCTTGTCCTTCTTGAGTCTTACGCTGTACTTCAGCTTCTTTCACAGCAACCTCTCTTTCTTTCATTTGAATGAGTGGGTCTTCTTGCTGTTGTTGAATTCTTTCTTGCTCTGCTTGTGATTGTGCTGTTGCAGTTACTCTTGATGCTGCTTCTGCAACTAGCGCAGAAAGACGTTTTTCAACATCAGGCGGTAAAGGCTCTCCTTCAGGAGGTAGCTCTGCGCCCATCTCTTTTTCAATTTCTTTCCTAAACTGCATTGTTAAATGCTCATTAATATAAGCTGATGCTGCCGCCATTATAGTTTGTGCTGTAGGAGCGGATTGCACCAACTGCATAATCTCTGGATTTTGTTGAGCCGCAACAATAGTAGCAATATGCGATTCGTGATCTTGGAAAGAAAATGCTTTAACAGGCTTACCATTAATTAGATTTTGAACTGCGGTTGCTGGATCAACTGGCTTGATGTCATCTTCATTAGGAACAATGTCTTCTACATTCCTTATACCCAGGACTTCAAGCATTTGTCGGTGCAGTTCAGGCAAGTTATACATTTGAGGAGATGATTGTGCGAGTTGCATAGCAGCCTGATACTGCATAATCCTTTGAGCCATAGTTGCTGCATTAGGATCAGATACTGGCAATACATCTACTCTTTCATCAAAGTCTTCCAGTTTAATAAACTCTTCTTCATCCATTTCATATGGATAAGCAGGGTCAGTAAAGTCTTTAATAATATTTACCAGTATGTCGAATTCTTTTCTCATGGATGCATGAAGCCTAGCTTGCACTGCACTCATAACTTTCTGGTTTCTTTCTAATAATGCTAACGTAGTTCCGACAGGTGCCTGATTATTCATATCAGATACCTTCATATCTGAAATGCTAGCAAAACGCCTTCCTTCTTCGACTATGTTTTGTAATAGCTGATAAAGCGTTCCTGATGGCTCTTTGTAAGGTAAAAACGTGATATTATCTCTGATTGCACCACCAGGAACATCCACATCTCTAAACTCTCCAGGCATGATGGGTGTATCATCCCCTTTAATTCTAAGACCTCTTGCCTTTAAGCCTCCAGGTAGATTGGACAAGGTTCCTGCATCTACCAGTTGTCTTAATATTGATGTAGCTGATTTGGCTAATCCACCAACCATGTGAATCAAACCAAAGCCATAAAATCCTAATCCTGGTAAATACTGATAATGAACGAAGTGCATCCTTCTATTTTTCTTAGGATCATCTTCATACCAGTTTCTGCGTATGCTCAATACTGAACCACTTGGATAATCAAGCGTTACAACATAAGGCAAAGCAATGCCAGTTTGTTCTCCTGATGCGCCCGTGTCTTCAAATCCTGGCAGATCAAGATCAACAAGCATTTCAAGAATTGTATGCCTGTCGTCATAATTAAATGTGTTTGATTCGCCAGTTAACTCGTCATACTTTTTATTTATTTCAGAATAATTAGAGTCTGGCTCTGGTAGCTCAACATCTCTGTAAAAACCACTAACTTGCATCTTGCGTATATCATTGCTTGATTTACGCATAACGTGTGTTGTTCTTTCACACGTTGTAAGATCACTTGCTCCATAATTAACTACTACGTCTTCTGCTGGAACGAATATAGAACATGGTCTGCCCATGTTGTGATCATAATAAACCTTTCTAAATGCTGATCCTGCTAAAGGCAGAGAGAACAACATCTTTTCTGTTTCTGTTCTGTACTCTGACATTTCATATGTCAGTAAGTAATTTAAGTAATCTTCTACTCGTTTGGCTTGCTTTTCTTTATCTTCTGTTAGCTTGCCAACAATCTTTGTTCTTACTGGTCCCTGTGCTGGAAACATTTCTGAAATAGATTGTGACTGAAAGCGTATAACTGCCTCACTAAGCATTGGATGGAATACACCGCATGCTCCAGCCCAAGGGGTCGTTCTTTCTTCAATCTTAAGACCTAGCTGATCTAAGCCTTTCATATAGGTTTCTTCCCACTCTTGGCGAGAATCCCTGTCAGTTGTATATTCAGATATAAGTTTGTTGCCTAATTTATCTAGCTCATCTTCATCTATAAATTCAGTCAAATTAGAATTAAATTCACTCTCACCCCTTTTGGGTGCATCAGGAGCAAAGTCAATAATCATGCCCCCATCGTCAGTTTCGATGGCTACTGAATCTGGATTCTCTATAAGAATTTCTAATTCTTCTGGGTCCTGCTCTATTGTCCCTTCTATGGGTGTTGCAGGTTTTCTTTCTATAGCCAAATTAACTCCTGATCTAAAACTTACTGATTATGTTGTCTCAACTGTTGTTGCCTTATCCATTCAGCAAGCTCTTTCTTTGTTTTTGTCTTTTGCTGTTGTTGTTTTCTTGCCACATCATTAATAATAATTAGCAATACGATTGTGTTCTAAAGGCTCATCTTCTTCATCACTGTGTAAGGAAATAAACCCACCCTGCCTATATCTTAACAAAGCTTGCGTACTGCTATCAACTAAGTCGTCATGTTCCATGTTAGGGAAACCAGCAAACTCTTCTATAACTTCTTCTGCCCACCTTGTCTCTGGCGCCCAAACGACTCCTGAGTGAAACAGATCAGATACAGCATTAACCCTGGAAATCTTATCGTTACCTCTACTAGGCGTGTACTCTTGAACAGGAATGCCCATAGCTCTAAGTTCAAAAATCAACGGCATACCAGCAGCTTTTGCTTCTACTATAAACGCATCAGGGTTATATTCCCGATACTTCTCCATTGCTTTTGTTTTGAGTTCTGGGAACTCTAATCGTTCTTTGTAAGCATCCAGTAGGATTAGATTAGGAGCATAAGAGCCTTCCTCATCATCTTCTCTATAAAATACGCCCCAAGTCGTACATGCAGAATAGTCAGCCCTTTGATTCTTCATAAAAGCTGTATCCCAAGACTGGATGATAAACTCACATTGAGGAGGATTCCTCCCTTCCCATGTTCGCCACCACTCTCTTTTAACCAAAGCCCCTTCTTCTGAAGTAGGGTCTTGCTGATATTGAGCCATCCACTTACTATTAGGCAGTTCTGCTCTAAGCGCGGATAATTCCTCAAAACTCCAAAACTGTGACCACAATGGATTACCCGAAGGCAAAATAGCGGGCAACTCAATTACTTCCCATTGATCTGCACCGCCTCTTTTAATGCTAGCATCCACAACTTGACCAGTAAGGTCTTTGTTATGCCATCTAGTCATCACAACAACAATTGCGCCATTTGGCTGCAAACGCTGCCTTGGTCCAGAGGTGTACCACTCATAGGTACGATTGAATACATTGATGTCTGCGCTAGCGCCTTCTTGTTCTGAATGCGGGTCATCGATCACTAACAGATCGGCACCCTTACCAGTTACGGCACCGCCAACACCTATAGCGAAGTATTCTCCGCCTTTGTTCGTGTTCCATCTTCCCGCAGCCTTGCTATCTGCTTGCAAGCTAACATCTGGAAAGATTTCTTTAAAATCATTACTGTTTACAAGGTTCCTGACCTTCCTGCCGAAGCCGACAGCCAACTCAGCTGTATGAGCAGTCTGTATTATCTTCTTATCAGGGAAACGTCCTAGAAACCACGCAGGGAGCAAATAAGAGGCAAACTCACTCTTAGTGTGTCTTGGGGGCATATTGATGATTAAACGCTTTAGATCGCCTCTAGCGACCTTCTCGAACGCTTCAGCCATTATCTCATGGTGTTTACCATGTATAAAAGCAGCCCACATCTCATTAACGAAAGCCAT
>CENK01006326.1_pt1 | contig 14845 bp, 10 predicted proteins | sample 530191 | NCBI WGS metagenome assembly CENK01 (sample SAMEA2619686, study PRJEB7988) | marine metagenome | biome: marine biome (ENVO:00000447); feature: deep chlorophyll maximum layer (ENVO:xxxxxxxx); material: "saline water (ENVO:00002010), including plankton (ENVO:xxxxxxxx)" | depth 60 m | reverse complement strand
TGGTGTGGGCGATGTCGCCGCAGTGGACAATGTAGTCCACGTTTTCTCTACGAAGAATCTCGTAAAGCTGTTCGAATACCTTCTTGTATTCGTAATGATACTTCAAATTTTTAATGTGCGTGTCCGCAATGTGAGCAATTCTATACACGTTATCCCCTAACACAAAACTCTACCACCAGTATACACCAGTGGTAGAGCCTGTCAAGTGTTATTTTTAATTTTTATTAAAGCATTTTTTTGATGGCTGGCATCGGAGCAGCCACCCTGTCAGTGCCGCCGGCGTTCTTATATGCCTGGGCAACCTTCTCTTTTCCATGCTTGGCGATCAGGCCGCGGAGGCCTGCCAGATACTCGGGTGCGAGATTGGGTGGGAGGCGCTGCTCAGCCAACTCTACCGTCTCCTCCATCGGAGCATACATCGGGTTGGCGAGGATGTGGCGAAGCGTAGCAACCATATCGGCGTCCAAGCTCATGCTAAGGTCCTTCAACTCATCGCGTGTCATCTTACCCAGAGTTTCCCTGGCCTTGATCAGAGTAACGAGCCGACCTTCGGGAGAATCAAATGCTCGATCACGGGTCTCGTCGTCGACTGGCTCGGCAATATCTTCAATCCCTGCGCCGGGACGATCGGCGCCACGCATGGCGTCCATCTCTTCCTGAATCAATTCTTTAAGTCTTGCTTTTGTAATTTTCATTATTTGTCTCCTGCCTTTCGGCGTGCAATTGCTCGTAAGCGTCGTGCGGCCAAAGAATCACCGAGTGGGTCTTCTTTCGGGCCCTTAAGAACGAGAGCACCTTTTCGGCGTTCGGCCTCATACGCTCTCACATAATCTTTATCACTGTCAGCTTGCGCGCGGTTGGCCTGATAACCTTCATCTTCTTCTGAGTTGCGGTCTGCGGCTTCGTCGTCTGCTGCATCAGCTCGTCCAAGCTGGGAGGATTGAATGAATGCCTCGTCAGCATCACCTTCGTCGTCTTCGTTTATTTCACCGCGATCTCTCTTAGACAAAGCAATGGCAACAGCCTGATCTTGTGGCTTGCCCTTTTTTACTTGCGCAGAGATTTCATCCGAAACTGTTTTTTCGGCTTTTTCGAAAAGGTTTACAAGTTCTTCCTTGATAATCTCTTTCAGTCTTGATTTGGTGATTTTCATTTTATGATTCCTGCTATATCGACATTGCGAGCGTCAACAATAAATAGTTGTCCGAAGTGATAAGGGTCGCATTTTTCAGGCATTTCTGGAATTGTCCCTTGTTCATGGACCCGACGTCTTCGTTATCACCGATATCAACCTTCCAAACCTCGATATCAAAATCCAGCAAAGTCTTGATAATCTCAAGCTCTTTCATCTTTGCGTCCGGATCTAGAGCTACATAAACTCCTGCATCCTCTTTGACAATCCTACGCAGCAAAACAGAGTTTTGATTTAGCGTAGATCCCAGAATGGGCACAGCATTTCGACCTGCTGTGATGGCATCGAAAACGCCCTCCACTAGAATAATGTCGGAACTCCAGTCCACAAACAAATCATTGAAGACGATATTCTTGCTGACCGGTGGGTTCTTATACTTGGGATAAAATCTCTTATCATAGGAGCGAGATACAAAATAGGATAGATCACCCTCTTCATCAAACGATGGAATGATGATACGACCTTCATATTCGCCGCTCGCGCAATATCCCATCTTCCACCACACAATGTCTTTCTTGTCGATGCCACGCTTACGCAGATAGTTGCGGGCCGCGAAGCCTGTGGGAGGAATATCTTTGTTTGCCAGGGACACAAAGTGTTCTGGCATTTCTAGTATTTGCTTTTCTTCGACTTCCTCAGCGAAAAGATCTTCGAGCTTGTTAAAGTCAACGACGTCAGTAAACTCTCTCCAACTCGCCTTATCATGATGATTACCAAAGCGGCGAATAACACGATAGATATTTTTACCGCGCGTGTCGCAGACCCAACACTTGTAGTAGCCCTTAGCCACATTAACAGAAAATTTCCGCTTATGATGCTTACAATAAGGGCAAGTAAAAAGATATTCATTGTTGGACTTGTATGCTGGACCGAGAACGTTTGTTAGAATCTTAAGTTTCTTGCTGTCCATTTATCCACCCCGCCTTTGCAATCACATAACTATCCGACCGATCAGTATAACCGGCCTTTGGATTTCCATGTCTTGTGTATTCTATATCAAACGAGGGCACGTTGTCAACAACAAACTGCAATGAAACTGCTTTTGCCTTCTGACCCTTGGGAACCTTGATTCCACAGGCCTTTCGTGCCGACGATGCACCAATATAGATTGGGGGGCCAGAAAAGATATTATAACACAACCACGACACAATGCCATTGATTTTTGATAACAATGACAATGTTTGCGCAGACGAGAAGCCCGAGCGGAATGACTGCAGAGACTGCTCAACATAAACCGTCTCTATCTCATAATTGTTACTAATATCTTGCAGACGAGAGTTTATCATCTCAACTTTTTTAAAAAAGTCTTTTTCTTTCCGCAAGTCAATGTGGTCACATGCCAATATTTCTCCACCATGATCCAAAACAGTATAACCTGTAATACTGGTGGAGATGTCTAAACCCAATATCATGTAAAGAGAATATCAGATATCGAGCTTGATTTTAAATGTGAAATCACGTTCGGCTGTCTTCTTAACTGGTGTTGCAACCTTAGCAATGCCAATAAGATTTTTATCTTCATCGTAGATGCCAACCTTTGAGATGTATGTTGTTTTCTCAAAAGATCCAGTGGGATCCGGGTAGGATGAACTGACGATATTTTTGATTGGTCGGTTCGTTAGTTCCAGGTAGGCGTGTGAACCACTGGCCGCATAGTCGCTAGTGCCGTAGGTAACGTAAGTTGGGTTGTTAGAGTGGTTAAGCTCACCCTTTTGCGCGGTGGCAAACAGCGTGAGGGTTTGAGTTTCAGTCGTTCCACTGATCTCCATGACGTATGCAGAGTTCGGCGCTGTGATAGAACCAGAGATTGACTGAGCGTAGTAGATCCATTTTGGATTATCATTGGCTGGCTTATAGGCATCCACGCTCGTGTTCAGCGCTGTCGTACCCGTCAGGATCAGAAAGCCCTCATTATAAAGAGCAATACCAACCGGGGAGCCTAGGCCTTCGCCATACGTCGAATACAGAACTCCGTCGCGGTTCTTATCTTGCGCTCTAGCAATCAGAGTTCCGGTATAGTAGTACTCAAGATTAATCGATCCCTTCTTGATCGCTGAGCCATAAAATGCTGTTGGGACACTGACCACACCGACCTCAGCACTGTCAAGATCTCTCTGTAGAAGTGAAGAGGAGTATTCAAACTGTGGGCTGACGTAATTATAGTGGTTGATTGTGTTTTTTAGAGCACGAAGGTGTGACACATAACCACCAGCTAGATCTGAAGCAACACCAACTCGCGGGGTGGTAGTGTCGTAAAACTCCTTATCTATACTAGAAGTGTATGGATAAAGCGCGCCCGTGATGACAGTACCATAGTCAGCCGCGTTCCATGCTGGTGCTGTCTCGGTTCTGAAGTTTATTCTCGAACCATTCTTGACGACCCATGGGTAAATAATTCCCAGATCACTAACTTCACCTATGCTCTTACCAGTGTCGGCCTCAATTCTATCAACGTTAATTTCGTAGAGGGATACGTTGCCGCCATCAGTTAGCCTGATTGGATTGGCAAGAGCACCTGAGATAGTTGGGGTGTTGTTATAGTACGCCGAGCCGCTGTAGACTACGAATTTAACACTTGGGTATGTTACTAAAGTATTGTTATATACTTCATTCCGTTTAAACTTGTAGTAAGGCATGGCATGACCGCATCTTCACTTTAGTAGTCTAGTCTCACACGAATTGTGAACTCAGCGCTTGGATCCTTCTTCAGAGGCTCCGACAATTTAGCAACCGCGAGCAATTCGTTGTCAGGTGAATAAAGACCAACTGCTGTTACATAGGATACTGGGAGATCCTGCGAGTTTGTCTTAACCACCATCTTACTGCTCGAAAGATATGTTGGGTTTGCGGAGTAGTTGAAATCGGTGTTGTTCACACGGCAGAAGTAAACTGTCGAGTTCAGCTCTGTCGTGTTGTTAAACGAGATGTTTTCAATTCTGTGTCGAATACCGTCAGCGTTGAGGTTAATCGAGGAACCAGTGAGAACTGCATCTGCAATCTCTGTGGCCGCGTTCACCTCAGCATTAAGTCCAAGCAGCCCCTGGAAGATAGAAGCTGTAACAACCGCGACACCAGCCTGGTAGTAAAGAAGACCAGCAGGGACATTACCGTTTTCATCTGGTGTAGCGTCTCCACCGTGGAGCAAGTTACCTGTAGCGTACAGGACTCCATACTCTCCAGCAGGGGAGTTAACCTTGTAGCCGCTAGAACCACTGTAGTCTCTAAGTGTGACTGAGCCTGTGCCTGTGCCGAACGGAGTAGTAAACGAGGCGCTCACGCCCAGTGTGAGGTTGAAGGAGCCCTTTTTAATCTCATCCTTTGTCAGGAGGCGTGTAAAGTTAAAGAAGTAAGCCTCGTCGATCTTAGTGCCTCCTGTGAGGTCTCCATCTTCATCGAAGCGTCGGATTGCACCGTTCTCATCGTAGCCGACGAGGACCTGAGCAAACTCGTTATAGATGTTGATCTTCTTATCCTGCTGCGCTGCGGCAGGATATCCGGTGCCCGAGAGTCCCGAAACAGCCGAATAACCAACAGTCAAATCAAGAATGTGGTTGGCCGAGGAGCTGAGGAAAGGATAGTCATATATTGACTGGAACATTCCATGCGAAAACTCTTTGATGTTCTCAGTGGCGTATGTGCCCGAAACGATAGATCCCGTGATCGGAATTGCCTCATGCAAGAGGTTTCTTGTTACTACGGAGTCTCTTCCGCTTTCTAACGCTTTAAATGAAGTTGCCATTATTATATCCTTTTACTTAACTAGTTTTGCTTCACAAATCTAACTGGAACATCCAGTGTATATCCCGTCGAAACGCCAGAAATCCTAACCGTCGAGTCAATAAATCTGTAGTTTGCGGCGGCGAGGTCACCAATAGCTGACACACCTGGGGATCCCAACTGTGTGAACAGGAACGAGCTTGTCTTAAGATCAAGCGAGGAGGCAACCTTAAGCTGAACTCTAGAGCCTCTTGGTCCTCTCAGGATAGAGGCTGCGGCCGGATTCAGATCCGAAACAGCTCCTGTGTCATCGTTGCTACTAAAAATATACGTTGCAATGTTATCATCATCAATGGAGGATGGGCTATACGAAGCGTCCCCAGCTGCCGAGCGCAGCTGACCAAGACGATTGTCGATCTGAACAAAATATTGTGTTTCGACAAGAGTATCGTCCTCTGCGGCCAGACTTACCTCGTTGGAAAGTTCTGTGGTGTCAAGACCCTGATCTGCTTCAATAAGGTTTGCGCCCTGAGCAGGCCTGAAACCATTAAGGACGCCGGCGGCAAGAGCGTTCTGGCCAGTAGAAGAAACGGTATCTACCGTGGTCTGGTCAACCAAAATGATGTAGGAGTTCAGACCACTAAAGAAAGGCTGTCCACCAGCTGTTGTATTTGCAAGAATCACTGGTAAGTAAAGCAGGTCGTTTCTGGCATATGACAGCAAACGCGACTTCATGCTGGACATGTTGTTTGTAAACGATTCCAAGACCGGCGTCTGCAGAATGTTAAGATCGTAGTATGCAGAACCACTTGCGTGTGTTTTGTCATACAGACCGTAGTCAATCTCGTCGTCGCCTAAAGCGAACTTTGAAATGTTAAATCTACCATTTCCTTCGGCTAATCTCTTTCTGCCTAAGTCGGTAAGTACAGCGTCTAAAATAATGTCGCCAGAATTGTCTAAGAAACCCATATTGTTATCCTCTTCCTTTAAATAGTTTTAATTTTGCTTATTAGCTTGGATTTGTAACCCCTGAATTTTTAAAAGTTAAATTTAAATCAATTTTCTTGCCTGTCTTTTTGCTCGTAACTCTAATTTTGAAGGTCTTGTTCCAGCAAGATTGTTCGTTTGTCTGAGCGCCCAGAATGTTGTCTGATGGCGGAATCTGTATGTCCCCTGGTGCATTTACCTGCTGGTCAAGTGCAACCTGATTGAAACTAGGTTCAACATAAATAAATCTTCGGCCGGGCTTTGTGAATGTTGGTTTTTCCCTCTCAAAAGTAAATAACTCCTGTCTCAGGAATATCTGACCCTCATTATTCACCATTTCTATTTCAAAAATGTATGTTGGGTTCGAAACGTTGTCGTGGACATCCACTGCTCTAGCGCAGTAATAATACTTCCTGTTTGGCACGATAGTGTCTTGGTAGTATCCTGGAACACCCACATCCGGATCAATTTCGATGAACTCGTTATTAAAGTCACGATACGAGGTGGGCTTTTCGCTTATCCTGAACAGTTGATACTTGTTAACTGGGTCATCGGATGAGAATGCTATCTTGAGACCATCTTCAGTGATTTCTTCAAATGTCTTACTAACCTCTGTTTGAGCGAAGTATAGATCTTCGAAGTAGGCAGCATCCGAATCTTGAATCTGCACCGGCCTGTCTTCAAATTCGCCTGTGTGGGCGTTGAGCAGGATCTTGATGTTTCTGTCGTTCCCCTTTATAGGATAGAAAGACAGGTTTGGAGAAACGGGTGGCTTATCCATCATCATAACATGAAGGCCAGCGTCACCCATTCCGTACGGTGCCAAGATGACCTTGATGGACATTTCGTTGACAACTCCCTTGATCAATGTTGTCTGGCCTGGATAGACGAGGGATCTTCTCGGATATGTATATTGGTTTCCATATACAATAACCATTTTCTTAAGATCATACCGATACCTCTGGCCATACTTGATTTGTGAATCATAGTAAGTCGGCATTGGACCTGTAATCGGTGGCTTCTCAATTCTCGGGGAAATAAAGAATCTTTGAACGAGTGTGCCTACGTCATCGTCGTCGTCGACTCTGTATTTCTCAACAACATACATCAATGTTTCTGCGTGACAAATCTTGTTATTGAATATCTCTTCTAGTGAGCGCTTAAACGAACTTATCAAAGAGCCGGGGAAGCCACCAGGGAAATAGGTGGCCATAGTCTGGTCCATTGACAGTGCTACATCTGGTGGGTTTTCAAAAAGAGTTGGGAGATCTTTTCCAAGATAGTCTCTCAAGAAATTGACTGGCACCTGACTGAGGAGGCCCAGACCCTTGTTTTGCATGAATCGAACAAAATTAACCACATCATTCAGGCCGTTCGCAAGAATGTCTCCCAGATCCAAAAGTATCGGTAGTCGAGCTGGGTCAGTCGGCGCGTCGTAGTCAAAATCTGATAAGTCGCTGACATCATTAAGTCGCTTGAGCCTCGTGGCGAACTCTGGTGTAGGTAAAAAGCCCTGAACATAGTAAGCAAACACAGCGGCTGTCTGTAATACGTCAATGAAAGGTGCCGTATCCGGGTTGGTGGACATTGCCATCAATAGGCCAGCTGGACCTTGGGCGGAGTCCGTGTCATCTCCGATTACAAGCTTATTATAAAATGGAATCTTGTTGAGATCGAGTGCGTCGGGGTCGAGAATGGGCAGATCGGATCTGACAACAGCCAGGTCACCATTGACTGCCTTGATGCTATCCTTCATATCTTCACTCATGGTTTCAATAGCTGCAGCCATTCCATCAGAGTACAAATTGTAGTAAACCCCAATGTTACTTTCGGACATACCTGCGGTGGACGTCTGGAACCAATCAACTGGACCATTAGCTGTTTGGGCCCTAACGATTGCTGGGAAGGTAGTGAACTGGCCACCAAACTGTATGGCTGTGACATGACCCGGCTCGAAGGGCAGGTCTGTCTCATTTCTCAACTCTATCTGCAAATAATAGGAGTTGGGAATTAAATATTCTTCCACTCTAGGATCTGCGATGACATCTTCATAGTCTGGATTGGAGTTGATATAGAAGTTGTAAACCGCCTCTACGCCAGTTAAAACACCCGATCTTTCTCTGATAGTCTTTTTTCTAGGTAGTAAGAAATGTCTAGACGTATGATCAGCGAAAGTCTTGTTCTCGAAGTTCAATAGATTGAGGAGACCTGGATAGGAATACTGGTTGCCATTGACTATATCGGTAACTGTGACATTAGGAGTTGAGAGGTCAAAATCACCCACATAATCAACGATATTATCAATGAACCACTGTGATCCATTACCCAACGTATTGTCGGCAGATGGGTACTGATCCCAAGTAAAAGGAGCAAACGTCAGCATTATGTCTGTGTCACCCGGGAGAAACGTCGGGTCGAAAACAAGATTACGGCCGTAATTGTTTCCTTCTAGTTGATACCGCAGGGCCCCAATTCCATTAGGGTCTTGGTCAACTGCACCTACGTTGCCGCCAGCTTTTAGTACTTCTAAGGCCGAGGCGTAGTTGTATAATGTTTCACCCTTAGTACTAAGGTATCGTGTGTAATACGAACCCAGCACACCACGCAATGGGTCCTCAATCCCCCAGTTGTCCCTAAGCATTGGGTGGAAGTTGACTGGATTTCCAACAATCTCAGCGTTGTTTGTGTTCACGCCTCTGTTTTTAATGCCAATCAAATTGTTGTCAACAATTAGTAATCTATCTTTATAGCTATCATCTTGCATTTATCAATAACCCAACCCGGTCGGTGGCCTGCTAGTAATTAGCTGCACTGCGGGATTTTGTTGAGCTGGTGCTTGAGCCGTCGTCGACGCAGCGGCGCGCGTCGTGCTTGTTGTGGAAGCAACCGGTACATTTTTTGAATATAGTATATTAACGTTGTCCAGATTGAGATTGATATCTGGGGACTGATTTTGCAACCTCTGTCTGGCGCGCTCAGCCACAACTGTGGGAGCAACTGCAGCAGATGCAGGGGCAAGCTTCTGAGGTGTCCCAATCACAAACATGCTAGACATCGGCTGAAGATTCAAGACATCAGGGACGCCCAGGGCACTGGAGACCTTGACCATCTTACACACCATAGGCTGGTTTCTGGCACTCTTGGCATCAAGGATATCAGGTGTTAACACATTCCAGTTCTGCTGTGTTATACCCTTCTTAGTATCATAAGAGGCCAAGTATTGCACCTGAACGACCGAATTGAAATTAACGGCGTTTGAAAGTGCCGAACCAGATGCAAGAACGGTAGAATCTTCTCTTAGTTTCTGAAGTGCTGGTGATCCCTGGAGTGATTCAGCTTCAACGATGCGAGTAGGACGCTTAAACGACGTTACCGTTCGTTCAATAAAAGATTGTACAAGGGGCGCGCTGAGAACTCTGTCCTTCTTAGGATTGGGGACATTTGAACTCTTTGAGCCAGAAGTTGGTATGTTAGCCTTGTCTTCGTAAATAAAATCAGAAGTCTCCGACAGAAATTCTGCTGCATCAATGATATCTCGGGCCATCGCTCTTGATGGTGTGTTGACGACCTCTCGAAGTGGCACGCGCTGAGGAGCAACGTTAACATTCAACGTGCTTAAAACATTCTTTGTTGTAGTGGCTGGCTTCTCTTTTTTGTTTAAGTCCAATACATTTCTCTTCTGTGTGTTACTTTGTATTAGTGGTAGTGCCAGGCTCGTTGGAGCATTCAGCTTAGCCATACTAAATCTTGTGGGGTTGGGCGTCAAATTAATTGACTGCGCCGACAGGAATCCGAACGGGTTCAAAGCAGTCGCTTGAGTATTGACGATTTCATATTTCGACACCTCTTGTCTTGCACGAGATTTGTAATTGTCAAACGTGATTGTAGGCACGGACACGCTTGAAGGCTCGATGTCGTTGTCGATAATGCTTAGACCAAAATCTCTAGTGCCAGTAAAGGTATACTTGTTAACAAAAGATTTGCGTGCTGTGAGAATCCCATCTTTCTTGGAAATGTACATTGCAGAATTGATATTAAACGTATCGGTCTTTTTGGCTTGCTTGTTGCGTATGGATTCCAGCTTAGCAACAAAATCACTGATAGTCTTGATAAACAACTGCTTGTCTTCATCATAGTTTGGATTAAACCTGTTAACCAACGCAAGTAGATTTTTTCTCCAGAACTTTTGCGAGAACTTGTTAAATGGCTGAGTGCCAAAGATCGTTGATACTGCGGCAAGATACTCGATTACTACAGCGTCATAAACAGCCTGACTATCTGCGATATCTTGGACATCGTTAATCTTCTGCATCTGATTGGTTATCCTGGTGATTAGGTCGTTAAGCATTTCTCCTGTCTTATCTTCTACAATCACCTCAGCTTTATATTCAGCTGCGCCTGAGTTCACCTCTGTTGTGGTGTTGTCAGTAAAGAATATCTCAACCAAGTCTGTGTTCTCGGTGGTGTTGGCCACAATAGAGCAGTTGTTGTTTAAATTTGCAACTGTCTGCATTGTGTTCGCCTCTTCAAGGCCACACTTCGTGGATTTGCCTGTAGTCAGTGCGTTTCCGCCAATATCTCTGTCAGATATCTTTTGGTAAATTACAACGTCTTTAATAATAACGGTCGACAACAATGTTTCGTTGTTCTTGATAAGGCCGCCATATTTGCTAACATTTTCAGCGAACGCCTGCCGATTAAACGTGAATGAACCATTGACGTCTCCAGAAGGCACACGCGATAAGGTTGCCGGAGAAAAATACGGCGCTGCGCTCTTTTCAAACTTATAGTTCAGAGAGTTGGCGGCTTTTATAACTCGCAGGTCTTTCAACCGCACGTTAAGAACAGTTCTCGGAGTTACATCAGGGTGCTGTTCCAACACATGCGCATTGCCTGCCATAAATTGATTATTGTGAAGGTGCACAGATCCAGGCCAGACTGTATCTTTGGTGCCATAGCCCTCAACTGTCTCATCCAAAGTATAAACTGTTGCATTAATGGGAGTTACATCATTGGCGATGATCGTCTCTTTTGTCACATTTCCAATGATAAAAGCATTGTTTACTTCGATATACGAGCACACCAAGACATAAAGCTGTTGTGATTTTTCTAGAACAAACCTCTTTCTGTTCAAATAGCTGTACACACTGTTGCTTTTCTCTGCCGTGGCTTTGAGTGTAAACATGTCAGTCGTTGGACGCAGGTTAAAACGATTTTTACCATTTCCCCTGATAACCCTGAGAAGTTCTGATTGTGAGCTGCTTAGTGAATCAATTTCTGTCTTGTTGTCGGAGAAATAAATAAAGTTGCCAAAGCTGGTGGCGCCGGGGGTGGATCCATCTTCGATCACTTTTTCATTCGACACACCCAATACAACAACATACTGGCCCTCGTCGTTTACATCAAACCTAATATCTTGGATGCTTGCAAAGGGAATTGATCTTTCATATGGACCGAGAGAAATTGACATTAACAAGGCTCCTCATTGTTGGTTGAATACAAATCTCTATTCAACCTAACTCTTGCTGCACTCGTGCGGACGGCGTCTTCATTAATATTTAGTTCCTCAAGAACTTCGTCCGGAATATCTGAGTCAGTTACAATGTTCATAAAGTATTCAATGTTATTAACTGTTGGAGCAATAAACTCAGTGGGACTTTCAGGTGTGAAGCTTAATTGTGTGTACTCATCGGAAGTAGAGCCCGATAGGAACACCTCAAACTCAAAGTTTTCTTTCTCGAACGGAGTGTTTTCCTCTTGCAATTCTACCATCAGATAATTCTCTTTTAAAGCCAGGAATATATTGGTTCCATCAAGATGTTGGGTTATGGACTCATCAGTCAAATCACCAAACTCGTAAAAGGTTTCATAATCAATAGTTATATCAATTTGAGGAATCGGTTGAATATAGTCATCTTCGTTCAAAGTACGGCCCGAAACTGACGCTGTTGGATTCGACAGCAGCTCTAGCTGCCACGCAGGAGCACTTTGTTCATTCAGGGATGATCTGCCAAGCGGGTATGCATCAAGCTTGCCCTTGTCGCCGTATGGCTGCTGCTGATATATCTCCACATACTCTGCCGGATCAGAAGTTTGTCCACCGATGGTGCTATTAAAAGACGAGGAAACATTGTCAATAAACCTGCTGACTCTTGTCTCAGCACCTTCTCGGGTGGGGATCGCTCTCAACTTAGGGGTGTCGCTCTGAATTCTACCCTCTGCACTATTTTGAGTCTCCTCGAATCCGGAGCCGCTGACATCATACAGCACATCATCGTCAAAAAATGCATAGTATGTTGGGTTGAGCTGGCCGGCTGCGAGCCTGTCTTTGCCATAGTTGGTAAGCTTTACCTCTAGTACATCCTCTTTTTTATTGAAAAATTCCATTAGTAGCCACCTCCTCTGCTACCACCACCGCCGCGTCGGGTCCTTGTTGTCCTTGGCGCAGCTGTAGCCTGAGCAGTCGTGGTTGTCGTTGGCGCTGTTGGGGCCGCGGGCGCGGACGGAGTTACAGGTGCTGCGGTAGTTGCGGTGGCCGCTCTTGCAGGCGCTGCTCTTGTAGTTGCTGGTTCCGACGTCACAGGGGCCCTGCTAGTGGTTGACGCTATGGGGGCCCTGCTAGTGGTTGGCTGTGGCGGTGTGGCTGACCGTGTAGATGTCGGAGTAATCCCAGTTGGATCTGACGGATCAAGAAGATCCTGCGATGCGTACTGTACAGTTTCGTCCATCTTGACCAGCTCGACCAGTGAGAAGTAATCGTACGGCCAGTTGTATGAGTAGTTACCAATCTCATCTGGTAGAGCAGAAGTATCTTCTGTGACAAGCGATCTTCTAAACTTGTTATACGAGCTGGCGCCGCGCTTCTTAACCTTGAACACAAGCCACTCAATATTCTCTGAGTTGTTGATAAGCAGGTCAAGAACCTGCTGGTCATCGATAACAACCTCTTTCTGTTGGAAACTTTCTCCAATGCTTGGTGGCAAGTTCTGCCACATATCAGTAATGTCTTTACTGGAGACAGCTTGCGAGAACTCGAAACCATACATAAGGATTGGATCTACTGTCTCATTCAGAACAAAATCAAATCGTGGCGGGAAGATATATTTCTCCATGAGCGCCGTGATAGCGGCAAGACGACCATTATCCTCTTGGACTGGGAAGAACTTTCTGCGGTTGTTAACTGTCTTGAACGGAATTGCGACCACCGCCTCTTCGAGTAGGTTTGCCTGCTTTGGCTGGCCAATTCTTGCTGGCCTACCGGTCTCAAAACCAACAAGTCGGGCAAGGTCTTTGAAACCAGCTGTTTCTGCGCCTTCGCGGATCTTCATGAAGATGCCCTCGTTATCTGCTGTTGGAGCTGTACCATACTGGTGCCACATGCCGTTAATCTTAATGTCGGCAGAGCTGGAAAGATCTGGGCCAACAAAACTTGCAGTTGGGGCTGTATATGAAACATTTGCAAAGTTAAGCACAGGTGTCTCGAATTTAGACTGAATCAACCATACCTTTTTCTGCTCGACAGTATTCTCTGGGACTTCCGTAAAGAAGTCTGTCAGGTTTATCGAATCTCCAATGTTCATTGTGCACTGATCAATCACATCATACGGATACTCTGTGGTGAAGCTAATCGATGTGTTTGCAAGAATCTCATCCAGTGTTGGACGTCCTGTAGTCGGTGCGACAAAAGTATAATCCACTGTGCCGCGACCATGATAATAAGATGGAACAACGTGGTTGAACGATGCAGTCTGAGTAGTTCCTGGGGCTTCGCCTTGACCCAGTGGATATCCGAAGGCTGACTCTCGGGCATATAGATCAAACGAGTCACGGTCAACTTTCAAGTCTGCATCCAACGTGCGGAACATATCAATCCTCATTCGGTAAGTGCTACCACTTTCCACCGTGCCAAACTGGTCTTCTCGATTGGAGCGGAAACTTGCAAGGCCATCCATGAAGAAGTTAGTAGTTTCACACAAGAAGTTATCGATAGCCAATTCATAAAGTCTCTTACCGTTGTTGATTTTAATAAAATCTAGGCCGATCGCGCCGGCACCGATGGTGGAGAGCGCATGGTTTGGAAGCGCATCAGAACCTGACGAAACTCCAGTATCAAACATCGCGCCGGATCCGGAAAGACGCCCAGTATCCATGAATGCCAACGGTCGCTGCAGCGTTTCAAAAGGCAGTTTTTGGACTAGGTATCCATTGTTCTCACCAAGGGTCGGGTCGTTGCCCTTTGGATTAAGCATTTCTCTATATTGGACCGTCCCCTCTGGTAGTGGAGAAATAGCACCACTGCAGATTGGCGGAGATAGAGTGCCCTTAACTGTGCTAGCATCGCTACCTGTGTTAACCAGTACATAGTTGCTAACCGCAAGACCACTCTTGATTGTATTATACATGATTCCTGGTGCATACAGGGGTTCCAGGAATGTGCGCAAGACCATTTCGCGACCTGTCGAGCCGCCAACGCCGGCGATCTCAATGTATTGCCCATAGGATTGCGATAGGATGGTTGCAAGCTCCACGGTTCTCTCAGCTGGGTAGAATCCCTTGTACGGCAAGAACTTAGTGATTGCATTGCAACGAAGCGAGACCTTATCTCTCTTGATCTTAAGGGGTGCGGAGCGCTGGTCGTTAAGATCCTCGTCGATAACCGAGAAGTATTTTAAGAAGTCTGCATTTGTATATGTCTTATAGAAGTTTTCCTTTGAGCTATCAGGGAGCGCTGCACCGGTCAAGCTAAAGATATTATCAATTTCTGCCAGGAAATCACTAGACTGATCGTCAACATAAGTTGCTATCAGTTCACTTATACGGAACTCTGGTACGATAGAGTGGTCTTTTCCTGCCAAGGCAATCCTGTCGGCATATGAAGAGTAGTTTTGATGGGGCGCTTTGCCAGATTGTTCACCGGCTTGCCAAAGAGCGTCCCCAGCATAAACCAAG